>Ga0209467_1000067_pt1 | contig 191378 bp, 146 predicted proteins | sample Higcelwee11metaG_FD_187175 | JGI IMG/M metagenome (GOLD analysis project Ga0209467, IMG submission 187175) | Freshwater pond sediment microbial communities from the University of Edinburgh, under environmental carbon perturbations - High... | ecosystem: Environmental > Aquatic > Freshwater >...
AGTGCTCCTTCGCCCGCGACCGCCAGAGCTTCCGCCGCGACATGGTCGAGGCGCTCCTGTACGCCAACGCCCGCGACTTCGTCATGGAGACCTATTACTACGACCCCTTCCGCGGCCGCCTCGACGATCTGCGGAGTTTCGCCGTGCCGTTCCGGCTGTTGCCCTTCGTCCAGCCCGGGGAGTTCGCCGGCAAGCTCTCCGACAACGCCAAGCAGGCCGTCATCCAGAAGTACGGCGACCGCTACGCCCTGATGAACGTCGGCGACAAGCCCACCGACGTCACCCTGACCTTGCCCGAAGGCATGGACAAGCTCTTCGACCTCTCCAACGGCGTCCGGCAGGCATTGCAAGTCGCCGCCGACCGCACGATCACGATCCACCTCGACCAATGGTCGCTCAAAACCCTGGAATAAGCTCGAAGGAGATTCGTCATGCGCGTCAGCTTCCTCTCGGTGGCGTTATGTCTTTTGGCGGCGGGCGCCCCCGCTTACGAGGGCACCATGTTCTCGCCGGTCATCGCCTTCCCGAACGTGGACAAGTTCGAGCTCGTCCCCGCGCCTTCCGGGCAGAAAAGCGGTTGCCTGTGGATGAGCGGCCCGCGGCTCACCGCCCAATGGAAGCGCTACAGCTTCGCCTTCACCCCCGAGGGCTCCGGGACGGTCTGCCTCCGTCTCGGCCCCCTGGGCAGCGGCGACATCCCCTTCTACTACGACGATCTCCGCATAAACGGCGTCCCCGTGGACAACCGTTCCGGGTGGATCTTCCCGCCGCCCCTGGGCGGAGAGAGCAAGCTGGCCACCGACCCCGTCACGGGCAAACCCTGTTTGAAGCTCTACCAAGCCCCCTGGCAGGGCTCCAGCCGGAACATCGCGGTCCGGCAAGGGGAGAAGGTGGAAGTCACGGTGCTGGGCCGCAGCGGCTCCGTCCTGGAGGCTTACAGCGACCAGTTGGCGCCGGTGGTGGCCAACCTCGACGAGGCGCTCAAGCTCGACTCCGCCGCCCAAGGCGCGGCCTTGGTGAAATGCCTCGACGAGCTGGGCTCCATGTCGGCCAGCAAGCTGCATGTCGCCGTCCCCGCCCTGAAGTCCGCCAGCGCGGTGGACTTGCGGGCCAAGGCGCGGGAGTTCGCGGCGGCCTACCGCGCGGAGGTCCTCCGAACCGCCAAGGACGAGTTTCCCGTCCTTTACGACGACCCGAAGGCCCGCACCGAGCTCAGAGCCAAGCTGCTGGAGGCGGCGCGGCTCTCGGCCGACCTGAGGACAGACTGCCTGCTGGCGTTTATGTTCGGGGGGAAGAGGTAGAGCGAGAGGCTGGGCGGTCCCCCGTAGAGTTTGCTTATCGCGGCGTGGCGAGCTATTGTTACGCACATCGCAACTCAAACCAAGGGAGCGGGACATACCATGCGCATATCCAAGACCAAATGCAATTTCGAACGGGAGCCCCTGCTGGCTCCCTTCGGCTTCAAGGGCGGTTACCTCAGCGAGATCTGGCAGAGCGTCGTCAAGCTCGAAGCCCCCTCCGGCCGGCAGGGCCTCGGCCTCGGCACTCAAAGCACCCTCTGGTCCGACGCAAAAGTCTTCCTCGGCAACGCCGAGGCCGCGGGCAACGCCATGATGCTCATGGCCACCGCCAAGGCCGCGGCGCTCGCCACGAAAATCGAGTGGAACACCCCCGTGGACTTGCTTGAACAGCTTCTGCCCCAGGTCTACGACTACTGCAAAATCATCACCGGCGAGCCCGAGCTGCGCCTCACCTTCGCCCTCAACGCTCTGGTCGCGGTCGACAACGCCGCCTGGATGCTCCACTGCCGCGAGCATGGCCTCGACAGCTTCGACCAGATGATCCCCGCCGACGTCCGCCCCGCTCTCTCCGCGCGCAACGACAAACTCGCCGCCATCCCCCTGGCCTCCTACGGCGTGGCGCTCCCCGGCGTCGTCAAGCTCGTCGACGAGGGCTCCTTCCTCATGAAGATCAAGATCGGCTCCGATCCCGACAAGGATGGCGACCAGGACAAGATGCTCGCCTGGGACAAGGAGCGCCTCACCCAGATCCACAACGCCGTCAAGGACCGCCACACCCCCCACACCGCCAGCGGCCACATCCCCTATTACCTCGACGCCAACGGCCGCTACGACGGCAAGGACCGGTTGCTGCGCCTCCTCGACCACGCCGCCAAGATCGGCGCCTTGGAACGCGTCCTCATCGTCGAGGAGCCCTTTCCCGAGGAGCTCAAGATCGACGTCTCCGACATCCCCGCCCGCCTCGCCGCCGACGAGAGCGCCCACTCCGACCATGACGCCCTGGAGCGCATCGAGTTGGGCTACAAGGCCATCGCCCTCAAGCCCATCGCCAAGACCCTGAGCATGAGCTTCAAGATCGCTAAGCTCGCCCACGCCCATGACGTCCCCTGCTTCTGCGCCGACCTCACCGTTAACCCCATCCTCGTCGACTGGAACAAGAACGTCGCCGCCCGCCTCGCCCCGCTGCCCGGCATGAAGGTCGGCGTGCTCGAGTCCAACGGCCATCAGAACTACCGCGATTGGGACAAGCTCCGCGGCTATCACCCCCGCCCCGACGGTTCCTGGATCGCGCCCAAGGACGGGCTCTTCCTCACCAACGACGACTTCTACGCCTGTAGCGGCGGCATTCTGGAACCGAGCGAACACTACGCCGCCTTGGTTAAAAACTAACCACGCCCCAGTCTTAACAACCAGAATCAAACGCGCCACCTTGGAATCGGGAAACCGGTTCCGGGGTGGCGTTTTTTTAACCACATCCAAGCGTGGGGCGAACCCGTCGCTAACAGTCCGGCCCGCAAGCTCTTTTCCAGGCGCTATGGTTAACCTGGCAAAGAAAGCAGGAGAAAGTGAAAAGAAATTACCGGACATTGTTCATCAGCGACACCCATCTGGGGACCAGGATCAGCCAGTCGGACGCCTTGCTGGAGTTCCTGAAGGAAGTCAAGGCGGATAAGATCTACTTGGTCGGCGACATCGTCGACCTCAGCGCCCTGCGGCGGAAGTTCTACTGGGACTCGAACGTCAACGCCATCATCAGGAGGTTCCTGAAGCTCATGAAGCAAGGGACGGAGGTTGTCTACATCCCCGGCAACCACGACGCCGAGGTCGGGGATTTCCGCGGCCTTGACTTCTCTGGGCTGCGGGTGCGCCGCAGCGACGTCCACACCACCGCCCAAGGGCTGCGGCTGCTGGTGCTCCACGGCGACGAGTTCGACGGCATCCTCAACGAGCGTTTGATGTTCCTCTACGGGGTCGGCGATCGCTTTTACGACGTGGCGGTGTCCCTGAGCCGCGTCATCACCCGCTGCACGCGGCTTTTCGGCTTCGAGTGGTCGTTGTCACAGTATCTCAAGACCAGGGTGAAGAACGTGGTCAAGTTCATCGGCAATTTCGAGAAGCTGCTCTGCGCCAAGGCCCGGGCGGCGAAGGTCGACGGGATCGTCTCCGGGCATATTCACACCGCCCGGCTGGCCAGGGTCGACGGCGTGCTCTACGCCAATTGCGGTTGCTGGACCGAGTGCTGCACCGCCGTGGCGGAGCTGCCGGATGGCTCGCTCACTATCATCAACTACGAGGAAGAACGGAAAAATGGCGAAATCGGCAAAGGGAATCAAAGCCAAGACGCATGACCGCGTCTTCGGGAAGATCCATGGCGGCAGGTTGATCTACAACACCTGCTGGGAGGATCCGCGGGCCGACCGCGGCATGTTGAAGCTCGACGCTTCCAGCAAGGTGGTGATGATCACCAGCGCCGGCTGCAACGCGCTCGACTACCTGCTCGACGGGCCCGAGGTCATCCATTGCGTCGACGTCAACCCCCGCCAGAACGCCTTGCTGGAGCTCAAGCGGCAACTCATCCGCCGCGGCGATTTCGCCGACCTCTTCAAGTTCTTCGGCAAGGGCCACCACAAGGACGCCGAGACGATCTACGGCGAAATCCGCCCCGGCCTGGCCACCTACGCCCGCGAGTTCTGGGACAAGAAACTGCGCTACTTCTCCCACCCCGGCGTCCGTGGCTCCTTCTATTACCACGGCGCCGCCGGGAGCGTCGCCTGGGTGGCCATGCAACTGCTCAAGACCAAGCTTAAGTTGCGCCGCCGCGTCCACGAGCTGCTCGACGCCAAGACGCTCGAGGAACAGCAAGCCATCTACAAGAAAATCGAGCCGGACCTCTGGGGATGGTTCATGAAATGGCTGGTCGACAACCCTCTGACCATGGCCTTGCTCGGCGTCCCCCGCCCCCAGATCAGCCTCATCCAGCGCAGCCACCCCGGCGGCTTGCTGGGTTACGTCAAGGACAAGCTCGAACATGTCCTCACTCAGGTCCCTATCCAGGACAACTATTTCTGGCGCGTCTACCTCACCGGCTCCTACACCCGCGACTGCTGCCCCAACTACCTCAAGGAGGAGAACTTCGACAAGCTCCGCATGGGCCTGCACAAGATCCAGTGCCACAACGACAGCGTCTCCGCCTTCCTTGCCGACAACCCCGGACAATACACCCATTACGTGCTGCTCGACCACCAGGACTGGCTCGCCTACCACGACACCATGGCCTTGCGCGAGGAATGGGGCCGCATCCTCGAGAACTGCGTCCACGGCGCCAAGATCCTGGCGCGCTCGGCCGGGACACAATTGGACTTCCTGCCCGACGCCGCCACCGCCGCCTTGCGGCCGCTCCCCGAGATCAGCGCGCCGTTCGAGGCCATAGACCGCGTCGGCACCTACGGCGGACTGTTGCTGGCGGAGGTGCTATGAAAAGCCTCGCCGCCACCCTCGACCAACCGGAGCGGATGGAGTCCTACTACCGCCTGCATTCACGAATCTACGACCTGACGCGCTGGAGCTTCCTGTTCGGCCGCCGCGAGCTGGTGGCGGCGTTGCCGAAAGCCATCCCCGCGCCCCGCCGCGTCCTGGAGGTCGGCTGCGGCACCGGCGACAACCTCCTGGCGCTGTCCGAAGCCTTCCCAAACGCCATGGTCATGGGGGTGGACGTGTCCAAATCCATGCTCGCCGTGGCGGAACGGAAGCTGTTCGCCCGCCGGGTCAAGCTGATTCACGCCAGCTACGACGACGCCGGGTTCCATGCCCGGCGCCCTTTCGACTTGATCCTCTGCTCCTACAGTCTGACCATGATCAATCCCGGCTGGGAGGCGGTGGTAGACAAAGCCCACGCTGACTTACGCCCCGGCGGCGTGTTCGCGGTGGCCGACTTCCACGCCACCCCTTCGAGGCTTTTCCGGCGCTGGATGGCGTTCAACCACGTCCGCATGGACGGCCAGCTCCCGGAGCGGTTCGACGCCAAATTCAAGCCGGTCTTCTCCGAAGTGCGCGACGCTTATTTCGGGGTGTGGAGCTACCTGCTCTATCTCGGCGAGAAGGTTTGAAACGGTCGTCACGGCGGGGGGCGACGTCGGCCTCTCGCCGACGATGACCGGAATGGGGAAAAGCCTTCGGCGGCGACGCGGGCCGAGCCGGAAAAGTGGAGATTTAGAAAAAAACGGCGGCACCCTATTGACTTCCTGCGGGGCTCATGTTATTATAGGCACATGAGCAACCGGTTTACCAAGGATAGTCAGGGTGTCATTATGCCAGCGAGTGGGAAGCCCGAGGTGACGCGTGTACGGCTCATCGACATCGCCAACAAGGTTGGGGTGTCGAAGGCCATCGTGTCCAAAGTCCTGTCGGGAACGCCTGCCAGGATCGGCGAGCCGAAGCGGGCGTTGATCAAGGAGCTCGCCCTCAAGCTTGGCTACACGGCGAACCCGGTGGCCAGGATACTCGCCGGCAAGGCGAGCCGGACGGTCGGCGTCATCCTGGACGTCGACAGCCCCATCGAGCATTTCCTGCGGGTGGCCTGCGTCCAGCGTGAGCTGGAGAAACGCGGCTATATGCTAGTGGTGGGCACTTGCCGCCCCACGGTCGAAAACATCTCCAAGTTTCTTGAGGAGTTCGCCTCCAGGGGCGGGGACGGCTTGATCTCCATGGCGCATGTGTACCCGCGGATATGCGAGGAGGTCACCACCCTCGCCTCAAGCCTGTTCCAGCACGTCGTGATCTACGACGCTCCGCCCCAGCTCCTGAACCGGAACTTGAACACCGTCTATATTGACTTCGCCGCCGCGGCGCGGCAGGCGGTCTTGCATCTCCATGGCCGCGGCCGGCGGCGGATCAGTTACTTCTCGCCTTTCTACAACGAGGAAGTCGGCCCCTTCCATTACGGCACCGAGCGCGAGCGCGGTTTTCTGGAGGGGCTTGAGGCATGCGGCTTGCAGGGCTCCTGCGAGTTCGGGCACTTGCACAACCTTTTCGGCGGCGCTGGCGGCTATGAGGCATACAGCCTGGTGATCAAGCAGTTCATCGAGGAGGAACGGCCCGACGGCGTGGTCTGCTCCAACGACCAGTTGGGCGCCATGTTTATCCGCCATTGCACCTTGAACGGGATAAAAGTTCCGGACGACATCGCCGTCACGGGCTTCGACAATTTGGACTTCAGCGGCTTCACCGTCCCGTCGCTCACGACGTTCGACCAGCGGCCGGAGGAGAGCGCGAAGGCTGTCGTCGGGCGCATGATGGCGATGCTGGAGGGCGGAGGCTCGCCAGCGGTGGACGACGTCGCGATCGTCCCGGAGATGATTGTCAGGGAATCGACATGAAAACAGGAGAGGTTGAAATGCCAAGGCGCGGGAAGTCAAAATTAGTGAACTTTACGCTCGTGGAGCTCCTCGTTGTCATCGCGGTGGTCGCCATTTTGTCGTCGCTGCTGCTGCCTGCCCTGGGGAACGCCAAACGCACCGCCAGGGGCATCGCCTGCCTCGGCAATTTGAAGCAATGCATGGACGGCGTCCTTATGTACTGCGTCGATTACAACAACAAGATCATCACGGTGGACGTTCCGGGCGGCTGGCTGAGCTATGGCAACTATCTCGACCGGGCCGGCTACCTTGACAAGAACAAGAAGGCGAATTACATGTGCGTCGACGCCAAGGCTCCGGCCTGGGGCGCGGAAGCCGTGATCCAGCAATGCGCCTATTCCTCCAACTACGGGGGGTATTACAAGCAGGGTGGGCTGGGTGGCTTCAACTGGGGCGGCAACGTCAACAACTTCGGCATCAACTTCAATAAGCTCACTTCCGATTTCGTCTTCATCCTCGACGGCAAATATTGCGGCATGGCCGCCAACGGCTCGAAGTTCTCCGCCGGGACGCTCGCGGGCGGGCAGTCTTGGGCGGCGACCCCCTGGACGGTGCACAAGCCGAACACCGCGGTGAACACCGCTTTCGCCGACGGCCACGCCAGCGCCGCGCTCAAGAACGAGCTAAGGGACCTCACGAAGAACAACCTCGATTTTATCTACGACCCCAAGGCCTCCTGGTAGTTTCTTCCTCCATGAATTTGAACGGATCAATCCATGCAAAGCATGGAGCGCTATCGGTTTGCCTTTGTGATAATTTTCATAATTAGTCCAATGTATAAATCTTCGAAAGGAACTCATGAAACAATCAATGCGGATGTCCGCCCTGTTCTGGCTTGCCACCGGAGCCGTTCAGGGCGCAGTGCTGGAGAATCCGTCCCTGCCGCCGACACAGGTGCTCTGGAGTCTCGCCGATGCTTCCACGACAAAGAACGCCTTGCGGGAGACCATTTGCTTGAACGGGTTATGGCAGTTCAAACCCGAGGCCAGCAGCTCCGCCAAGGGAGTGCCGGAGCCGCAAGCGCAATGGTTTTACTTCAAAGTGCCGGGGATATGGCCGGCGCAGGGCAATGGCGGTGCGCAGTATGCCTGTGATGCGGCGGGGCGGTCCGCGCCCTTCAAAGGGGAACTGGTCAACAACGCCTGGTATCGCCGCACCATTGAGATTCCGGCCGACTGGACGGGGAAGCGCGTCGAGCTCGAAGTCGGGATGATCCAAAGTTGCGGGCAAGTATTTGTCGACAGCGCCCGAGCCGGGGAGTTTTATTATCCCGGTGGACTGTTGGACATCACGAGGTTCGTCAAGCCGGGCAGGTTGCAGGAGCTGGCGATCCTGGTCTCGGCCAAGGCGGATCCGGAGGCCAGTAAAGTCTACATGGCTCCTGATCGGCTTGTCACTACCTCAAAGGCGATGGCCAACCGCGGTATCACTGGCGACATGTTCCTCCATGCCCGTCCAACGGAGATGCTGATCAACGACGTCCATGCTATAACCTCCGTCCGGAAAGGGACGGTCACTTGCGACGTCGGGTTGCGCGACTTGCGTCCCGGACGCTATTCTTTGGAGGCCGCCATCCTGGACTGCGGCAAAGTGGTCAAGGAGTTCAAGTCCCCGCAATTCGACGTGGCTCAGGGTGCGGGCGAATTCCGTACCGCGTTCGGCTCCACGTTGGAGAATCCCAAACTGTGGGACATCGACGCTCCGCAAAACCTCTATCAGTTGGAGATCCGCTTGAAAAACGCGGCGGGAGAATTGCTCGACATGTTGTTGCCGGAGGAGTTCGGCTTCCGGGAGTTCCGCATCGAAGGCCGCGATTTCTACCTGAACGACAAAAAAATCCACCTCCGCACCCTGGTCGGCGACAACACTATCCGCGGCGCTAGCCAGAACACCCCCAACAGCTATGACAAGCTGGAGAAACAAGCCAAGTCCTTGGGCGTTAATTTCTATTATGCGGAGAACTACAGTTTCGCTCCAGGCAAGGTGTCCTATCTGGATGCGTTCTACCGCGAAACCTCCAAGCGCGGGATCTTGACTTCGCTGACGTTGCCGCACGGCTCGCAGTTCAAATGGGAACTGAAGGATCCGGCGGTAGCGGCGCAATATCGTCGTCAGGCGGAGTTTCTAATCCGTCGTTTCCAGAACCTGCCGGGTGTGGTGCTGTATGCCGCTTGCCATAATTCCATGGGGTATTCAGGCGACAAGAACCCGTTGCGGATCGACGGCGTCTACAAGCCAGACGCTTACATGGAGAAATATACCAAGAGGCAATTCGATATACGTCGCGAGGGCGAGATAATCGGTGACCTGATCCGCGTCATGGATTCGTCGCGTCCGGTATATTTCCACGAGAGCGGGGCGTTTGGCGACATCTATTCGATCAACTGCTATCTGAATTGGGCGCCACGGCAGGAGCGCAGCGATTGGTTCTTGCATTGGGCGGAGAAAGGGCGCATGCCGTTGATCCTGGTGGAGTGGGGCATGCCGCATGTCGCCTCCTGGTCGAGCTTCCGTGGCCCCGCCTTCATCTGGTCCGCCGACGGGTTGCAATGCGTGTGGTACAACGAGTACAACGCCGCCATCCTTGGCGAAGAAGCCTACCGAGTCGACAATTATTCCAAGCTCGGCCTCATGGACACGCAAGAGAGACTGGGCGCTCGCAACACGCCCTACAATTTCGGCAAGATCAATTGGTTCTGCTCATGGCAAAACACGCAGAAAGTATGGGGATACATGATCAACGACAACTTCCGCAGCTTTCGGGCGTTGGGTGTCTCCGGCATAGTGCCGTGGGATTTTGGCGCGTTCTGGAAACTCCATCCCCCCGGCAAGACCGCTCCTTATCCCGACCGCTTCAACAATTTGAAGCAACCCGGAATGGTCCCGGATCAACTCGGGGTTGCCGTTGACGCCCAACTGAGCGTCGCAGGCGAGGTGGCGCAGCGGTGGTGGCGACCCCAGATTGGCTGGATTGGCGGCAAGGCCGGGGATTTCACGGAGAAAGGCCATAATTTCCGCCCCGGCGAGGATGTCCGGAAGCAGTTGATTATAGTGAATGACAGTCGCGGTGATGCGGCGATCGCATATAAATGGGACGTCCCAGCGCTGAGGTTGCGCGGCGAAGGTTCCGCGGAGGTCCCTCCCGGTGGGCGTGTGGATATCCCGCTGGCTTTCACCATCCCGTCTGATTTCAAGGCGGGGAAGATCGCCCTGGACGCGGCGTTCAAGTTCTCCGACGGCAGCAAAAGCGTCGACAGTTTCACGCTTGACATTTGCCCACCTCCCGTCCCGCAATTACAGTCACAGCTGGGTTTGTTCGACCCGGAGAATTCCGCGGCCCCCTTGTTGCGGAATCTGGGCGTGAAATTCATCCCGGTGGAGAAGGCGCCACTACCTACGTCCATTTCGATTTTGGTCGTTGGTCGCAACGCCCTTGACAAGCTGCCGTTCGATCTACGGCAACCGCTGGCGGCCGGGTTGAAACTACTCATTCTCGAACAACCGTATGCCGTGTTGTCGAAGCTCGGATTGCGGGCGAACGAGTACGGGCTGCGGGAAATCTTCCCTGTCGCCCCTGGATTCAACGGCGCCATGATTCACGACTGGCGTGGTGCGGCCACCCTTTATCCGCCGTATCTAGACTGCCCGGAGCTGGAAGTCAAAGACCCGCAATGGAACTGGAACGGCTTCGCCGCCCACCGTGTCTGGCGCTGCGGCAACCGCGGCTCGGTGTGTAGCGTCCCGATTGAGAAGCCCTGCGTCGGCGACTGGATGCCGTTGTTGCAAGGCGGCTTCGATCTCCAATATGCCCCAGTCCTCGAATACCGCCAAGGTGCCGGGCGTATCATCTTCTCGCAACTGGATCTCTCCGAACGCACGGAGAACGACCCCGAGGCGGCGCAGTTGCTTGGCAAAATGTTGGAGAGGTTAGACCACGCCACGCCGCTGCCTGTTCGCCCGACCTGGTATCTGGGCGACGAGCGCGGCGCCGCAGCTCTGCGGCATCTGCGCGTCAACTTCCAGCTGGCGGCACCCGAGCAGAAGTTCACCCCGGACTCGTTGCTGATCCTCGGCCCGGGGGCGCGGCCGGGGGCTCTAGTCCCGGCCATCGAAAGCGGCCTCCAGGTTTTGGCGTTGGGAATGAGCCAGGCGGAGCTGGAGAAGCTGTTCCCCGGCCGTCTGGCGCTGACGACGGAGAAGAGCTATTCCGACTACGCCAATGGCTTGGCGGGCGCCGCGGAGTTCGCCGGAGTGTCCAACTCCGACGTCCATTGGCGCCAGAAGCTTGAGTTCGCCGCCTTCGCCAAGTGGAACTCAGGCGGGCGGGCCTTGCATGTGTTGCATCTCGGCAAAGGCCGGGCGGTGTTCTGCCAGGTCGCGCCGTGGATGTTCACCGCCGACGAGTTCCAGTTCCGCACTTCGCTTCGGCGCAACAACTATCTGGTGTCGCGCCTCGCCCACAACTTGGGGGCCACGTCGGATGCCGGGTTGTTCGCGAAATTCTCGGCGGAGACCGCCTTGCCCGAGTCGTTCGACCTCTCCACCAACTGGCTGGGGCTGGCCGACCCTCAGGACAGCGGACGGAAAGAAGGTTATGCCGAGGTGGCTTTCCGGCCCGGCAAGGAGTGGCGTCCAGTGAAGGTGCCCGGACTGTTCGAGCCACAGTTCAAGGATTTGGGCAATTATGACGGACTGTTCTGGTACCGCAAGGCGTTCGACTTGCCTGCGGCGCCCAAGGCCGACATGGCCTACACCCTGTACATCGGCGTGGTGGACGACGAGTCGTACATCTGGTTGAACGGCAAGTTCCTGGGAGAAGTCACGGAGAAGACCAACCCCAACGATTGCTGGGGCGCAGAGCGGGTTTACAAGATCCGCGGCGGCGACCTCAAGGCAACCGGGAACGTCCTGGTGGTGCTGTGCAACGACCGCAGGATGTGCGGCGGGATCTTGGGCACACCCGTCCTGCGCTGCCCCACGGGGTACCGCCTCTATTCGGACACGCCGCACTCCGAGGACAATCCCTACCGGTATTACCCCTGGTGACAAATCTTTCAACGATATGAGGTGGTTGGACATGTGTGTTTCAATGAAAACGTTTGGGGAGCCCTGCTCCTTTCCGCTCCTGGCGGCGGCCGCCGCGGACAACCTCAAGCCTGACAAATGGGGTGTTGTCAACGCCCCGCGGGGCTCAGCTTGGGCGTCGCGCATTTCGGCAGAGATTGGGACATCTCCGCCTCCCCGGAAAGCGTGGACTACAGGGCGAGGCCGATTTCACCCTCAACGGCGATTTCACCCAGCACAAGCTCTACGCCTTAAGTGTGCCCAGGAAGAGCCTCTTCGAGGTGGAAGCCGCCAAGTCGCCCGCGGCCTTGACGTTCACCGCTAGCGCCTTCACCCCGCGGGGGCAGGTGATGGCCTACGAGTTGGTCAGAGAGTGACTGTGTTTTTCAATAGGAGGTTGAGATGGACGTTTTGAGAAGTTTCTGTGGTTTGGCGACGCTTTTGCTTGGACTGGTTCCGCTGGCGCAGAGTGCGGTTCCGGCCCCCTGGGCCGAGGTGGGCGACGCGGAGGAGCTCTTCGGAGACGACCGGGTGATGGCCCGTGGTGTTGTGAGGCCGGACGAGGGGACGATCGAAGTCGAGGCGGAGTTGCTGTTCGACGCAAAGGAGCTCATGAGCCATATGCACAGCTACTCCTTCATCTTCCGGATGAAGGCGACCGGCGAGGCGGAAAGCCCCAGTGGCGCCGGGCTGGTGTTCTGCACCGCTTTTGAGCCCCGGGCCGGTCTCCTGTGGATCACGAAGAAATCGACCAAGCGCTGCGAGATCATCCAGCGCGACCCGCCGATCAAGGCGGCCGGACTGCACAAGTACCTCGTCAAATGGGGCGGCGGGAAAAGCTCGTTGTGGGTCGATGGCGTCAAGGTTGGGGAAAAGGCGTGCGACGGGCTAGGCGGCATCCCGGCGCACCTGGTTCTTGGTTGCAGGAACCCGTCCTTTGGCGGGAAGCGGGTCGTCACCGTCAAGGCCTTCAAGATATCCGACCTGGCGCGGGATGATGGCTACTGCGCCCGGAAAGACATTGCCGCGCCGGACGGGCGGACCACCTTGGCCCGGATTGACGGGAAACTGTTCAGCTCCCTCACGGATTGGCAGCGGGACGTGTTCAAGGGCGAGGCCATCCCCTGTCCGGACTTGATCGCCGACCCACAGCGGTACGCCGCCGACCCGATACAGATCCCTTTTTATCTGACCAATTTCAGCGACAAGCCCATCCACAGCGCGGCGAAAGCCTTCTTCACCGACTTGGGCGGCGCGCGAAAGCAGGCCGGACAGATGGATTTCGACATCGCCCCGGGAACCTACTATACGTTGACGCAGGGCACGCTTCCGGCGGTCGAGGACACTGGACTGTTCGACTTCTCCCTGGAACTTCCCGACGGTGACGGCGTCCGGAGCGTGTTCCTCCCCAAATACGTCTCGTTGCCGGAACGCTACAAGGCGTTGAAGCCAGGGCGGTTCGCCAGTGTGCTGGGCTATCAGCACCGCTTCAAGTGCGGCTACAGCGACCCTTTCCTCAACAAGGGGCTGGACTGGAGCCGGGGCCTCGACCCGAGGTTCTTCATGTGGTCGTTGCTCGAGCCGGAGAAAGGCGTCTACAATTGGAAGCAGGCCGACGAATTCGTCGCCCGTTGCGCGAAGGAGGGCATCAAGGTTCTGCCGGTGCTTGGCTATCCTCCGAAATGGGCCAGCGCTTGGTCGCCCGCGGAGCAGGAACGTCTGGCGCAAATGCCCGTCAACAAGGGCAACCCATACCTCAGCCAGCCCGAGCGCTACAAGCCGCGCGACTTGAAGGAGTGGGACGCATTCCTCAGGGTCCTGGTCAAGCGCTATTCGAAGCAAATCAAGCACTGGGAGATCTACAACGAGATCGACTTCATGCCCCCGTTCTTCGCCGCCACCTTCACCGGGACGGCTGAAGACTACCTGGACTTGCTGAAGGTCGCATACAAGGCGATCAAGGAAACCGACCCGGAGGCGAAAGTGCTGATCAGCGGCTTCAACTTGGGGCATAGCGGCAACAAGGAGCTGGCCGTCCAACTCATGCAGATGGGCGCTGCCCCCTACTTCGACATCTTCAACCTGCATGGCTATTGCGACAACGACACGTCCTTGCAGGCGTTGACCGCCGCGAGGAAGGCCAAGCCGAGCGTTGAGTGGTGGATGACCGAGATTTGCTTCGTTCACCGGCTCAACGAGTCGAAAGACGCCCCGCTGTCCCTGGACAAGGTGAAGGCGGGGACTCAGCAGCACCTCCTGCATCTCCTCTGGTCGCTTGAGCAGGATGTGAAAGTTTACTTCTGGCATTCGGAGGAGTTCGACCAGAGTCGCCGGGCCAGGCCGGAGTTCGCCGCCCTCTGCAATCTCTGGGCGTTGGTCAGGGCCGCGGACGAATTCCTCGGCCCCGTGAAGGATTCGCGCCTGCCCGCCTGGCTCAAGGCCTGGCGTCTCAAACTCACCAATGGCGACAACCTCTATGTCCTCAGCGCCTCCCAGACGGCCGGGCGGGTCACCGCGTCCTTGAAGACGAAGGACGGCTCCTCCGGCGACGTCTTCGCAAGCGGGCTCCTCGCCGAGACTTTGACGGTCAAGGACTGTGGAGGCGGCCGGAGCGAGCTTGCCTTCTCCAACATGGCCTATCTGCTCTCCGCGAAAGAGCTGGAGTTCGTCTCGGCCACCCGCTCGGAGGTGAACCTCGTCGAGAACGGCGGCTTTGAGGATTTCGGCGGCGACGTGTACACCTCCTGGGACAACGCCTGGCCGCAAGGCTGGAAAGCCTCCGGAAACAAGACTTCGACCGGGAAGATGGCGCTCGTGAAGGACGCCGGAGTCAAAGGCGTCGCCCTCAAGCTTTCGACAACACCGGAGAAGGGCAAAAAGGCCGCCGTGGCCCAGCGGGTGCCGATCGACGCCCCCGGTAAATATACGCTGGATTGCAGCATGAGGAATCTTTCTCCCAAGCCGGCCAACGTCTCCATCAGCTATTACGACGACTCGATGGCGGTTCCCTCGACGCAATTGCGAACTGCCACGCTTGGGGCCGCGCAGAAGGATTTCGGGAAAATTTCGATGAAAATATCCTTGGACGCCTCGCCTAATTGCCCTCCGGCCGTTATCATCAGTCTTGATAGCCCGGACGCGCAGGTGTTGCTGGACGACGTGTCTTTGTTCAGCGCTCAGTGATCAAAAGGGAAGGTATGGAAATGAAGCGTTTCACCTTGGTTGAGCTGCTGGTTTCGATCGCCGTCATCGCCCTTCTGGCCTCGCTGCTGCTGCCGGCCCTTGGCAACGCCAGGGAGAGCTCCAAGCGTATGGCCTGCCTTAACACCCTCAAACAGATGGCTTTGTCCAACGAGATGTACGCCGACGACTTCAGTGACTACTATGTGCCGATCCGGATGAAAGACCCGGTGACGGCGCTGGTCACGGGCTGGAGCACCAACCCGGCGTTCCTCTCCGGGATGGGTTGGCGCGGCCCGGAACCGCCGCCGGGCTCCTGCTACGTTCCGCTCCGGCACCTGTGCCCTAAGGCCTCGCTGGCCGCGAAGAGCCTTTGGTGGTGGGCGGGGACACCTTTCTACAGGAACTTCAGCCACGGCTATTCCACCAGGCCGTTCGCCGCCACCTACGCCACCCTGAATTACGCTGGCTGGAGGCGGTCGCAGGTGGCTAGCCCGTCAAGCAAGATATTGGTGCTTGACATGGTAGACGCTGTCGGAGACGGAACCGGGGCGGATCCGGCGTTGTACCGCTCCCATCCAGAGTACTATGGCATCGGCTACTGGGGAATTGTCGCTTATCGGCATCCCGGCAACGTCAGCAACGTCCTTTTCTTCGATGGCCACGCCACGGGAGTGACGGCGGGTTCCTTGTTCTCAAGCGACCTGTACCCGTCCGCCTGGCTGACGACTCAGCCCTGAGGCGCGTTGCTCACTCGAAGAGCAGGTACTTCCGCGCCTGCTCCAGGCGTTTGCCCTTGACGTTGAAGCGCGCGATGTCCTGGATCCTCCCGGAGCCGCGCGCCTTGAGCAAACGGTCGACCGTCACCACCCCCAACCCGGGGACTTTCAGGAGCTCCTCGCGGCTGGCGCCGTTGACGCGCACCGGGAAACGCTCGGGGTGGAGGTCGGCCCAGACTTGCTTGGGGTCGCGGTCCAGGTCGAGGTTGCCGTCGCGGCCGAAGAGGATGTCGGACTGCTCGAAGCCGTAGAGCCGGACGAGGAAGTCGGCCTGGTAGAGCCGATGTTCGCGGGTGAGGATGTCGCCGCCGTCCAAAGTGAAGCGCTCTCCGGGGATGTTGGGGTTGCCCAGGCCGCGCTGGTAGGCGGAGAAATAGATGCGGTCGTAGTTGAGGCGGTCGTAGAGGCCGAAGAGGTACTTGACGATCTCGCTGTCGGTCTCGTCGGAGGCGCCGACGATGAACTGGGTGGTGGCCTTGACCCCGGCGTTGGGCATGCCTTTGGCGGTCAGCTTGGAGATGAGCTTCAGGGGGCGGATGATGTCGTCGAGGTAGTTCTTCTTCTCGGAGAGCAAATTGAAATGCCGTTCCCCCGGGGTCTCGATGTTGATGGAGACGGCGCTGGCCAACGACAGGGCCTCCTGGACGGCGGCGTCGGAGGCGCCGGGGATGACCTTCAAATGCAGATAGCCGCGGTAGCGGTGTTTCTTGCGCAGCAGCGAGGCGACCCCGATGATCTTGTCCATGGTGTGGTCGGGGGTGTTGAGGACGCCGGAGCTCAGGAACATGCCGATGAGGTCGCGGCGGGTCTTGAGGTATTCCATGAAGGCCTTGGCGAGCTCGTCGGGGGTGAGGGCGACGCGTTGCATGTTGCCGTCGCGGCGCAGCGGACAGTATTTGCAGTCGTTGACGCAGGCGTTGGACAGCAAGGTCTTGAGCATGATGGAATGCCCGCCGCCAGGGAGGGTCAAAGGGTAGAGCCACTTGCCGTCGGCGCCGCGTTTGCGGTGCTCGTCGTGTTTGGTGCCGCAAGCGCAGGCCAGGTCGTACTGCGAGCTGGCCGAGAGTATCTCAAGTTTTTTGATGGTGTCCATGATGCCGTCCGCGCGATTACATTGATTGTACCGCGGCTTGGGCGGATGTCAAGGGCCAAAATGGAAATGGGGGGCGCGCCGTCAGCGGCGCGTCACTTGGTGGAGGTCGCCTTTCACGGTCTCGAAGCTGAGCGTCTGGAAGCCGTCCGCCGTGGCACTGTCCGCCTTCAAACCCTTGATGGCGTACCCGTCGCCCGGCAAGCGCAGGACGCAGCGCCCGCCGACCGTCGAGAGCACCCGCGCGGACTTCAGCTTGCCCCCCGTCCATTCCATGTCGACCACGAAACCGCCCCGCGCCCGGAGCCCGGCCACCTTGCCCTCGGCCCACACTTTCGGGAGGGCGGGGAGCAATTTTATCATGCCTTGGTTGGACCGGAGGAGCGCGAGCAACATCGCCGCGGCCCCGCCGAAATTGCCGTCGATCTGGAAGACGCCCGGCGGGTGCAAGTCTAAGAGCGACTCGGAGGCCAAGGCGGAGATCAGCTTGGAGAAGTGCTCGAAGAACTTCTCGCCGTCCTCGAATACCGCGAAGAGGCAGGCGACCCAGGCGCGGCTCCAACCGGTCTGGCCGCCGGCGTGCGACAAGCGGTATTCCATGAGCTTCCGCGCCGCGGCCATCAGCTTCGGCTGGTCGGCCAAATCGAAGGCCCCCGCCGGGTAGACGCCGAAGAGGGGCGACATGTGGCGGTGTCCGGGATCCTCCTCCTTTTTGACTGCCATGTTCCATTCGAGGATGCGCCCGTCCTTGCCGACCTTGAGCGGCGGGAGCTGGGCGTCGAGGGAACGCCAGAGCTCGGCTTGGGGCTTGTCGACGCCGAGGATCTCGGCGGCCTGGGCGGCGGCGCGCAAGGCGGCGCTCGTCAACTGGATGTCGATGCTGCTGGAGTCGCAAATGGTGATCGGACCAGGCAGGAAGTTGTTTTCTGGCGACTGCGAGGGACAGATATGCAAGTGGCCGTCCTCGCCTTTGAAGAGGAAGTCCTCGAAGAACTCCGCGGTGGCTTTGAGGAAGGGGTAGGCTTTGGTGCGGAGGAACTTGCGGTCACGGGTGTACTCGAAATGGTCGTGGAAGTGTTGTCCCATCCAGGCGGCGCCGCCGACCCAGACGGCCCAGTTGTAGGCTTCGGGGGTGGCGCCGTTCCAGACGTCGTCGCAATGGGCGACGTAAATGCCCTTGCAGTTCCAGAGATTCTTGGCGGCGCGGCGGCCGCTCTCCATGAAACCGAGCAGGTAGCTGAACAGGGCGTCGTTGCAGTCGCCCAGCCCGCACATGTCGGCGAACCAGTAGTTCATCTGGAGGTTAATGTTCATATGGTAGTCGCAATGCCAGGGGGGATTGATCTCGTCGTTCCATTTGCCCTGGAGATTGGCGGGGAGCTTGCCCGTGGCGGAAGAGGCGAACAGCAAATAGCGGCCCAGGTTGAAATAGAGTAGCGGCAAGCCTGGGTCGACCTTGCCTTCGCGGACGGCTTTGGCGCGTTCGTCGGTCGGCAGAGCGGACAGTTCCGGGTCGCAGGGCAACTCCAGACTGAAACGGCTGGTGAAACGCTTCTCATAGCCATTCAAGTGCGAGGTTTTCAGGGCCTTCCAGGACTTGAACGCCCTGTCTTTCAAGACGGTCGTGGGGACGGGGCCGGTGGGGGCGACGGCGATGTCGATGGCCACCACGATCTGGGAGGCGTCGGAGAACTCGAGTTTGCCACCCTTCACGGCGAGCGCGGCGCCGCCGGCGTCGACGATCCTGGCCTCGGTCGAGAAGCCGACGCCGCCCGCCACCTTGCCGGAGAGGCGCAGGAACCCGGTCTTGTCCAGTTTGATCGCCGGATGGCAAGCGGGGTCGAAAACGCGGTCGAGCCAGAGGCGTCCGGAGAACTTGCGCCCGTCGTCGAAACCGAAACGGACGAACAACAAGTCCTCACCGACGTGGGCGAGGCATTCGCGCCGGAACATGGCGCCGGCGTCGAAGCACACGGAGGCGACGCCGGTCGCGAGGTCGAGGCGGCGTTCATAGCCGCCCACGGAAATCGGCAGCGTCTCGATGTAGAGGTCTCCGGCGGGCTGGTAGCTGTCCACCATGACGGGGCGCCCGGAGCCGGGCTTGCCGAAGGGGGCGAAATATTCGTTGGCCTGGACGGTCGCCTTTTTATAGTCGCCCTTGGCGACGAGTCCCCGGACCTCCTTCAAGGCGGAGGCGGGGGGGACGATGTTGTGGCGTCCGCGCCATTTGCCGGTCCAGAGGGCTTCATGGTTGAGGGCGATCCGTTCGGTCTGGCGTCCGCCCAGGACCATCGCGGCGAGACGTCCGGTGCCGATGGGCAAGCCTTCGAGCCAGCTCGCCGCCGGGTGTTTGTAGAAAAGCGTCGATTCCAACATGCTGCGCATCCTTGTTTGTCAGAATGATTATACTTTGCGTTTGCCTGAAGTCAAGGGCGAAGGGCCGCGGCTCATCGGTAGTATTTCCCTAGGTAGAAGCCCTTTTTTGTGAGGCTCCAGGAGAAAGAGTCGAGAGCCTTGGCGTATTCGGCGTGGCCGTCGAAGAAGACCCAGTTGCTGCCCTTGTTGTGGCGCGGGGCGATACGGTAGTCGTAGGTCTCGGTGAAGGAGAAGCCCTGGATGGAGAACGCGTAACATCCGCCAGTCGCGTTCGGCTCCTTCTCCCCGAGCAGGCAGATCTCGGAAGGGGTGGCGACCCGGGTGATGTCGCAATTTTTGGGTTGGAGCGTGCTGCCGTCCCAATTGTATCCTCCTGCGTAGCCGTTCAGAGCGTAGGTGGTGTAGGTGTACGCCATTTTGGTGGCGCTGGGGCAGTACATCCCGGTGCTGTCCAGCAGCGCCGGGTTGCTTTCGGGGCTAAGCGACGGCTTGAGGTAGGGGTAGACCAACAAGCTCCAAGAGGTGTGGGAGGGGCCGTGCCAGCTCCAAGGGATGGCTCCGTTGTAGTCCGAGGTGTAGTTGAACAGCGCGAAATTGACTTGTTTCAGGTTCGAGAGGCAGGCGATCTGCCGCGCCGTGTCCTTCGCCTTGGACAACGCCGGCAACAGCAACGACGTCAGCAAGGCGATCACCCCCATCACAACCAGCAGCTCGACCAACGAGAATCTGTTTCGAGTTACCATCTTATGTGCCTTTCCGTGTTATAGGAGGGGAGGGGATAACGGTAATAGGGGAACGCTCCGTCCCGTTGGCTGTTGGGGCCGAGGTCGAGCTCGCCGGGGTTGATCCCCGCGCCGCCGCGCAGGTTTTGCAGCCGGATGGCGATGGTCACGCTGGTCTTTCCGGCGGTGAGGGCGGCGGGGACGTGGTAGCTCCGGGGAGCCATCCAATAGCCTTGGGTGTCCTCGCCGGTGTGGCCGACCAGCTCGCCGTCGACATAGACCCAGTCGAGGTCGTCGAGGCCGCCGGTGGCGCGGAAGCGCAGCGCCGTCCCCGCCAGACCCGGGGCGAGCTCCACGGTCTTGCGGTACCAGGCGGAGCCCTCCGCCGTCCAGCGGTCGGGGACGGTGGTTTTCTTCCAGGCGGAGGCGTCGAAGTCCTTGGTGGCCCAGCCCTTCGCCGCACCGGAGTTGTCCGGGTCGAAGGCGAAGGCCCAGTCGCCCTTCAAGTCTTGGGTGGTGGAGCTGAGCGGGTTGACAAGCCGCGCCGCGAGGGCGGTGGAACTCTCCAGATTCAGGCTCGACAGCAACGCCCCCCAGAACTGGAGGATGTGCTCCTTCTCGATACCGTAGGCCCAAAGGTTGGAGCTATTGAAGCCGACCTTCTCCTCTTTGGTCATCGAGTCGTCGAAGTAGGCCGGGTCGAGTTGGGCGAAGAGGAAGCGGCCTTGCCCCTTTTTCACCTCGGTTAGGGGGGCGGTTCCGGCGACGGCGGTCACCTTGACCGGGACGCGCAGGAAGCGGTCGCGGGCGTCGAGGCCCAAGCCGGGGAGCTCGTAGCTGCCCAACGTGACGGGCTCGGCTTTCAGCTTGAAAACCTTTTCGAGGTCATTCTTGGTTAGTGGCATGAAGACGACGGTCTTGCCGTCGGCGGCGAATTTCTCCAGCTCCGGCAACGCCCTCGCCAGGGCCGGGCCATGCAGGTTGACCAGCGCGGCGGTGGCGTCCAACGTCGCGCCTCCCGAGAAACCGAAACCGTCGGTTCCCAATGCGCACAGCTTGCCCGGCTTGGCCTGGGAGTTGGGGGCGTCGCAATAGCGCAGCAAGTTGTCGAAGAGCGCCAAGGCGGCGGGGTCGTCCTCGCTGCGGGCGGTGACTTCCATCTGGCAGAACACGATCTTGCCTTGCCCCTGGCGGAACTCCAGCAAGGGGGAGTAGACCAAGTCCATGCCAGTGACCAAGTGGCAACGGTAGTCGCCCGCGCTGGGGCGGCGGATGGGGTAGGATACCGTCAGGTTGCGGTTCGACCAGTGCCAGAACGGGCTTTTCATGACGTTGGCGGTCTCGGGGGCGGGCTCGGGCTGGTTGGGGGCGAGGGTGCCGTCGCCGCGCCACCAGGAGAGCCCGGCGGTTGGGATGCCGTCCAGGACGGGCGAAGGTTTGTCGCCGCCGGGGAAGACCTCGCGGCTGTAGACCGGATAGGTGTCCAGGCCCAGCGCGGCCAAGTCGTCTTGCTCGAAGACCAGGACGTTGGTCTTGCCGGCGACGACGGCCGTGTCGAGTTTCAAGCGCTTGGCGGCGGCAAAGAAGGCGGCGTCAAGGCTCTGCCTGCCGACCACCACCAACCGGACGCTGTCGAGCGACTCCAGGTGGTCGAAGTTTTTGTAGTCGATGTCGGCGTGGTCGAGCATATCGGCGGTGAGGCCGCGGCTGTCGTGCAGCGCGACGCCGGACACGGCGGGCGCTTGGCGTTTGGGATATACTTGGAAGGCGAAGGGACGGGCCGAACCCACTTCGATTTTGCCGCTCTCGGTGGCGCGGAAACTGAAGTGGCATTTCTTCATGGCCCCTGGCTCCAGCGTGAAGGCGAACTCCTCGGAGGCGAGGACCGCGCCGGAGTCGGCGACCGCCCGGCATTCTAGCTTGAAATCTTTCTCCTCCAACGTGTCGTTGATCGCGACGATGTCCTTGCGGACCTTCTCGCCGACATAGTAGCTGTGGTCTTTGTTGGTGGGGCGGTCGGCGTCGCCGCCGATGTAGACCAACGTTGGGGACAGCGCGGCTTTCAAGACCGGGTTGAACGGGGTGGGCTTGGTGATGTCGATGTCGGAAGCGGGTGCGTACTTGAGGATGTCGGGCTTCCAGCCGGGAGCGCGGAACTCGGTGGGGTTGGCGGCGGCCTCGTAGGCGACGTGGCGGGAGAACGCGGGGCTTTTGCGCCCGAAGGCGTAGGGCAGCTCGGCGAAGCTGCAGATGCCGGACATGCCCGCCCCGCGCCAGGCCTCGACGGTGTTGGCGAACATGTCGGCTTTGAGCTTGTAGACAAGCGGGATGACCCGCCGCTCCTGGGACAACACCTCGTTGGGCAGGTCGCGGTATATATTGGGCTCGTCGAGATAGGGCCGCGCCATGGGGTCGACGAGGCGGTAGGCCTCCTGGCCGTAGTAGCGCGCGGCGTTCTCTGGCAGGAGGTAGGGCTTGGCCTGCGGGTACTCCAAGTCCATGCCGAACCAGCTGGCCCAATAGGGGAAACTGGTCTCGATGATGTGCAGCGGCTTGAGTTTGCGTTTCGACCATTCCTCGGGCCATTCCATACGCTCGGCCAGCGGCCACCAGCAGAAGTAGGCGTTGGCGTTGTGGACCGGCCCGTGGCCGCCTCCCGCCTGCATGAAGTACGGCCTGGTCCCGTCGCGTTGGTTGAGCATCTCGGCGCCTTCGAGGCAAGCCTTGGCGAAGGCGGCGTCGAAATCGGGGAGGTAGCCGTCGGCCTGCTTCAACGGATGGTAGTCCCAACCGTAGCCGAGCTGGTTGGTGGAAAGGTACCACATCACGATCGAGGGATGGTTGCCCCAGGCCGCGACCGTCGAGGCGATGTAGGCCTCGACTTTCCGCCGGGTCTCGGGGTTGTCCCAGGTGGCGAAGCTGCCGCGGTCCACCCCGCCGGCGTACATGAACAGCAACAAGCCTTCCTCGTCGCAGGCCTTGACGAGGTTGGGCATGTGGCGGTCCTTGGCGCTGAACGGACTGCGCAAGGAGTTGAAGCCCATCTCTTTCAGCGTCTTTACGAACTGCCGGTTCCAGACGGGGTCGATCGTGGTGTTGCACCACTCGTCGAAGGTGGAGAGATGGACCCTCCGGCCGTTGAGCACGTAGTCGCCGCCGTCGATCCAGAACTCCCGGAAGCCGAACTTGAATGGCGGCAGGCGGTCGAGTTCCTTGCCGTCCTTGTCCAGGACGGAGACGGCGATCTCGTAAAGATAAGGATGCTCGAAGTCCCACAGCTCGGGGTGGCGCCAAGTGACGGAGAGCTCCAGCTCCTGGCTTTGTCCGGCCTTGACGGTCACGAGGTCGCCGTGTAAATCGGCGGGGGCGTCCTTCCCGGCGATGGCGCAGGACAGCCGCAGTTCCGCGTCCGCCGCCGAGCGGTTCACCACCGTCGCCTTGACCGTCAGCTCATGGTTCCTGACCGAGGTGGCCACCCGCGGAGCCTCCAACGCCAGCGCCGGACGGGATTTCAGCCAGACGTCGCCCTTGACCCCCCGCCAGGCCCAACAGTCGCCGGTATCCTTGAGTTTGACGCTGAGGAAATTCGGCCCGTCGAAGCGCAGCAGCCCCGGTTTGAGCGGGATCACGTTGTTCAAGGCGCTGCCCAGCGTGGCGAGTCTCTGGCCGTTCAGGTAAATCACGCCGCTTTCGCTGGGGCTGAGCTCCTCGAACTCCAGGTAGGCGCCGCGTTCCCGCCACGACGAGTCCAACGTGAAGGCGCGCTCCAGCCAGGCTTCGCGGAAGCCGTAGAGGCTCTTGCCCTCCCATTTGAAATCCTTTCCCAGCGGCTTGAGGTCGGCTCCCCGGACGAAGAATTGGTGGTCGCTGGCGTTGTTGGCGTCGCCGCTGTAGCGGCCGGGGACGGCGAGGTAACGCCATTTGCCCGGCGCCGGGAGCCTTCCCGGCTCGACCGGCTGGAAGCGCCAGAGGGCGTTCAGGCAGACGGCGGCCCTGGTGCCGGTGTTCCGCGAGAAGGCTCCCTTCAAGTCCCAGAGCGGTTGTTCCGTGGCGGTGACCGCTTCGAGCTTGAGCGGCTCGTCGGCGCTGCTGTTCTGTCCGCCTAGCCGGGCGGCGATGTCGTCCGGGGCGAGGACGCGGTCGAAGATGGCGACGTTCCCCATGACGGCGTTGGCCTGGGTTTTCGAATAGGTGTCGCCCTCGGCGGTGTCGCCCACGAACAAGGTCGCCAAGCCGCCGCCCGCGCGTCTTTCCAGCGCGCCGCTGGCGATGGTCTTGCCGTCGACCGCCAAGGACATCCGCCCCCGCGGCAGGTCATAACTGGCGGTGACGCTATAGGCGACTTCCGCCTTCCAGGCGATGGCCGCCGCTATGGAGCCGCCAGGATTCACGGTGAAGTGGAGCTTGCCATCTGACCCCTTAGCTATTGACCAGGAGCTTTTGCCGTCCTCGCTCCTGGCCGCCAGGAACCCGTGCGTCTCGACGTCGAGGCCGCCCCATTTGGGGGTGACGGTGAAGTTGGCGGTCAGCGTGTCGCCGAGGATGCCGGCGATATTCGAGTAGGTCAGGACACTGCGGGCGTCGTAGCCGAGACGCATCAGCAACGCGCCGCCGGGGACGAAGGTCAGACGTACTTGGTTGGCCGCGTCGATGGAGGTGTCGAAGTTCTTCGCCGTGGCGTCGGCGCTGAGCGGGGCGAGGAACGCCGGTTGGGCGCCGCCCTGGCGCATGGCCTCCCGGGCCTGGGCGGGGGTGAGGGCGATATCGTAGATTTTCAGCTCGTCGAGGGCGCCGCGGAGGGGTGTGTCGTTTCCGTTCATGTGGCCGAGGCGGATCTGGCGGGCCGTGGGGCCGGGGACAGCCACCGGGTCGTTCTTGAGATAGCGGCAGGGATAGCCGTTGAGGAGGATCGTCTTTTTACCCTGGTCGTAGGTGAAAACGAGGTGGTTCCACTCGCCCGCCTTGAAGTTGTCGGAGGAGATGAACGTCTCGCGGTAGGCCTTGTCGGCGTCGAAGGCCACGAAGTCCAGATGCCCCCACTTGGAGATCGCGGCGTAGAGGTCGCCTTGCCGCCAGCCGCCGCTCCACATCCGGAAGAGCGTGTGGTCGCCCGGCGTCTCGTCGAGCTTGAACCAGAGGCAGAGCGACCATGCCCCGTCTCCGCTCACGTTCCCGGCGTAGGCGTATTCCAGGAGCCCGTCGCCGAAATGGGCGGCCCGGCCGTATTTGCCCTCGACGTATTTGAGGTTTTCGTCCACGACCGACCGGGCGTCGCCCTTGGCGATTTGCGCCGTGGTGCCCTGGTCGAAGTCGGCGTAGAAGGTCAGACGCTTGTCCAGTTCGCCCGCCACCAGGTTGGTGGCCACGGCCATCGCCGCCAACACTCTAAAAATCATTCCAAACATGCTTCGCTCCTCTGTGCTGTTTCAACCGGCGGACTGCCGCCAGACAAAGCGGTTCGGCACCGCCACCGCCGTTTTTTCCATGTCCGGGCGCTCCGCCCGGGCGAGCAACGCTTTGACCATGGCCCGCCCCATCACCTGCCGTTCGCGCCGGACGCTGGCCAACGGGACGGCCCATTTGTCCACGCCCGGCATGTCGTCCGAACCGACCAGGGCGATGTCCTCCGGTATCTTGATCCCCTCGGACAAGAACATCTGCATGACCGACATGGCGGTCAAGTCGTTGCAGGCGTAGACGGCGTCGAACGTCCTCCCCGCCCTGAGCGAGGCCAGGGCGATCTTGCCGCCCTCCGTCCAGATGTTGGGGTCGCACACCCTCAACGACGGGTCGAGCGGGACGCCCGCCTCCTCATGGGCCTGGCGGTAACCGTCCAGCGCCTCGATTTGCAGCCGCTCCGTGTCGCCGGAGTCGAGGAAGAGCACCCGGCGCCTACCTTTGGCGAGCAGGTGGGCGATGGCGTCCCTCACCGCTGGCCGGTGGTCGTCCCAGACACGGTCGGTGGTCCCCTCGTCCCAGAAATGTTGGACGAACGGCAGTTTGCGGCGCGCCATGCGGACGGCGAGCCGCGGAAAATCATGGAAAGGATCGACACAGCCGAGGGTGTTGTCCTTCGCCGCCAATAGGTCGAGAGTCTTGTCGGCGCTGCTGGGGTTGAGGAACACGGTGGACAGCAGCAGCTCGTGGGCGAGCGCCTCCTCCGACATGCCTTCGAGCACCTCGGTGATATGGAACCAGCCTGGGAACATCGCCGGGTTGGCCTCGAAGTGCATCAGCACATGGATCACGTTCCGCTTCTTAAAATCGAGCGCCCGCGTCGAGCCGGACGCCACGAAGGTCCCTTTGCCATGCACTTGCAGCAGCAGCTTGTCCCGGACCAAGCCGCCGTAGACCCGGTTGACCAAGTTCTTGCTGACCTCGAACTCCGCCGCCAACTCCGCCGCGGACGGCAACTGGGCGTTCTCCGCCCACTCCCCCCGGGCGATCCGCTCGGTGATATGCCTGACGATCCTCGCCGTGACGCTTTCCATGTCGCCTCCTCGCAGAACACAATGAACACAGAGAAAACAGAGACAACGAGATTATAGGGCAAGGCTTGGCGTTCCGCAAGGGGGTAGCGCAGGAAAATGGCGTTTTTTGGGCATGTCTCCATTTTCAGCTGACACTTATGTGGCGGGGATGTTGCCTTTCCGACGCAGAGCGTCTTTGGAGCGCAGCGGTTCACCGCCGCTTTTGAACGGTCGCAGGCATATGCCGAAGATATTTCCTGACTGGGGTTTAGCGCGGAAACGTCTGCGGTGTCCATGCTGATGGACGGGGCAAAGCTGCGATAAAGCGCAGCACTCCAACGCGGCACTGCCGCAAAGAAACTTCATGCGGAAAGTGTCAACTACTTTCAGGCGTTTTTGAAAGATGCCGTTTTTTGCGCGGCTATTCGATGATCATTGGGCATGGCGGCAGGGAGTTGACGAAGATACGACCATAAGATTTAGCCAGGACGCGGTTGTCCAGGAGCACGATGATGCCGCGGTCGGTCTTGCTGCGGATCAGCCGGCCCACCCCTTGCTTGAAACGGATCACCGCCTCCGGCAACGAATAGTCCATGAAACTGTTGCGGCCCTCGGCCTTGAGCTTGTCCAGCCGCGCCTCCACCAACGGCTCGCTCGGGACCGCGAAGGGCAGCTTGGTGATGATCACGTTGCTCAACGCCTCGCCAGGGACGTCCACGCCCATCCAGAAACTGGTGGTGCCGTAGATCACCGAGTCGACGTCCTCGCGGAACTCCTTGAGCATCAAGGAGCGGTTCTTGCCCTCGCCCTGCACCAATTGCGTGATATTATGTTGGCGGAGGAAGTCCTTGGAGCGCTCGGCGGCGTTGAGCATCGAGCCGTAGCTGGTGAAGAGGACGAAGGCCTTGCCGTGGGTTTTCATGACGTAACGCTCGATCTCGCGGGCGAGGGCGTCGTCATAGGTGGGGGCGCCCTGGTCGGGAAGGTTCTTGCGGACGTATACGGTGGCCTGGGTGGCGTAGTCGAAGGGGCTGTCGAGGACGAGCTCGTCGCCCTCGAAGCCGACGCGGCCCTTGTAGTAGTCGAGCTTGTCGCCGACGGCCAAGGTGGCGCTGGTGAGGATCACGGGCATGGCTTGGGAGAAGAGGGCGTGGCGGAGGATCTCGGCGACGTTCAGGGGGGCGATGTTCAAGGTGACCATCTGCCGCGGGCCACCTTCTTTGCGCTCGACCCAGTAGACGCTCTCGGGGGCGGTCATGTTGAGGAAGGCGTGGATCTCCTCCTTGAAGCCGCGGCAGCGGTTGAGCTGGGTGCAGAGCTCGAGTTTGAAGTCCTCGTCTTCCTGGACTTGGTAGTACGCGGCGAGCTCCCGCTCGACGGCGGCGAGGCTGATGGTGACGTTGTCCTCGACGAAGAAAGGCTTGAGGACGCGCTTCTGGGGGTCGGCCACGCCGGTGAGCTTAAGCCGGACTTGATTGAAGAAGGCCTGGACGCTATCGCTGCAGTTGCGCACGAGCTGGCGGAGGGTCAGGGCGGCCTCGCCCTCGCGGAGGAGCAGGCCGCGGCCGCGGTCCTGGTCGAAAAGCCGGCCGAGGACGCGGTTGATGGCGAACTCGGTGACGCGGGCGCCGAGGTGGGCGGCGGCGCTGTTCTCGAGCTGGTGGGCCTCGTCGATGACCACGCCGCAGTACTGGGGGAGGATGCCGCCTTCGAGGTCGCTTTCCTGCTTCATCTTGAGGTCGGAGAGGAAGAGGGCGTGGTTGGTGACCAGCACGTCGGCCTTCTCCCAGCTTTTGCGGGCGCGCCAGTAGAAGCAGTCGCGGAAGAAAGAGCATTTGGGGCCGAGGCAGTTGCCCACCTCGCAGGAGACACAGGTCCAGGCGCGCTGGTCAAGCTCGAAATTGATGTCGGAGAGGCTGCCGTCGGCGCTGGTCTCGGACCATTCGAAGAGCCGCTCGATGTCGGGGGTGAGGGAAGCCAGCGGCAGGTAGTCCTGATGCTTGCCGCCGGTGGACATGTGGAGGCGGCGCTTGCAGAGGTAGTTGGAACGGCCCTTGGCGAGGGCGAAGGAGAACTCGACGCCCATGAGGGCGGAGAGCAGCGGCAGGTCCTTGCCGCAGAGCTGTTCCTGGAGGTTGATGGTCTCGGTGCTGACCACGACGGGGAGTTTCTCCAGCCTCGCGAAGTGGATGGCGGGCACGAGGTAGGCGAAGCTCTTGCCGACGCCGGTGGGGGCCTCGACGCAAAGTTTGCGGCCGAGGGCGAAAGTGTCGGCGACGGCCTCGGCCATTTCCGCCTGCTGGGGCCGGGGTTCGTAGGGGCGGCCGCCGACGCGCTCGGCCCCGGCGAGGGGGGAGTTGTCGCCGAAAAACGCGCTGGTGTCGTCCACGACCGAGTCGCGGCCACAGCTCTCTCGCGCCATGATCATGTTGACCGGACCTTTAGCTTGCGGGCTTGAACTTGATGAAGGCCCGTTTGATCCGGGGGAGCAGCTCGGCGACCACGGTCTCCATGCCCTGGTGCAACTCCAGTTTCTCCTTGTCGATGACCTCGGTGGCGCCGTATTGGGCTGCCTTCTCGGCGATGGCCGAGCCGGCTTTGGCGATGGTGGAGACGATGACCACGGGTTTGGGGTAGTGCTTGGACAGCTTTTTCAGGAAATCCAACCCGTTCATGCGGGGCATGATGATGTCCAGCAGGATGACGTCGGGGTCGTTGAGCAAAAGCTTCTCGCGGGCGTCGTAGGGGTTCTCGGCCTCGTCGATGACCTCCATGTCGCGGGAGGTCTCGATGGCGCGGCGCAGCAGCATGCGGACGGCGGGGGAGTCGTCGACGATGAGGATTTTGAGTTTGCGGCTGACGATCTCGCCGCGTTTCTCGGCCAGGGTCTTCTCGGCGCTGGTCTTCATCTCGCTGATCAGGAGGCTCTCGACGCTGTTGGTGGCGGTGTTGAAGCGGATCTTCCTGCCGCTGGGCCCGCCGACGTCGCGGCCGATGACCGGGATGCCATATTTCTGGACGATCTGCTCGGCGATCTCGATGTTACGGGTGCCGACGGAGTGCTCGAAGCAAAGGTGGCCGGTGACGTTGCCGCCGCCGAAGATCTGGGCGGTGTAGTGCGAGGCCACCGGGTCGTGGGTGAAGAGCCCCTTGATGATCTTGACGCAGGAGCTCAAGCCATAGCGTCCGGGGTCTTCCTGCATGTGCGCCTTGTCGGCGATGATCGGCAGGAGGTAGTGGTTCATCGCGGCGTGGCCGTTGGTCTTGTTGTAGAGGCACAACGCCACGCAGGAGCCTAGCAACGTGCCCAGCTCCATGGGCTCCTTGGCGAAATGGTACTCGCCCGGCAAGAGAAATTTCTTTTCCATAGGTCGCCGTCCTCCAACCGCCGTTACCGCTCCGGAGCCGAATGCTCCGCAGTTATCATAACATGCCATGTCCGCATTGACAACGGGTCAGCCGTTTTTTTTCCGCCGGACGATCTCGACGGCGACGCTCCGGGCGAAACGCAGGGCCCCAGGCTTGTCCAACGTCACTTTCACCTCCTCGACCAGGGCGGGCTCCAGACAAAGCGTGGCCACCCCCTCCGCCAAGGCCTCCAACAACTGGAAGCTGGACTTCTCCACGAAGTCGATGACCGCCCATTTCAAGCTCTTGTAGTCGACCGTGTCCTCGATCCGGTCGCTGGCCCCCGCCTTGGCGAGGTCGCAGGACAGCTCAAGCGTGAGGACGACGTCCTGTTTGACGCCGCGCTCCTCCGGGTTCACCCCGATGACCGCCCGCAGTAACAACTCCCTGATGATAATCTTATCCACGTGGAATCCCTTTATTCACCGGTGCCGCGCGCCTGCTGTTGTTTGGTGAGCTTGCCGAGCGCCTTCTCCTGGCGTTGTTTGATTTTCAGCGCCGTGGCGCCGGTGGCGTAGTCGCCGAAGTCGTTGACCTCGGAGGCGACGGAGCTGGCCTTGGCTGGAACGGGTTTGGCTGGCGGGACGGCTGGGGCTGGCGGAAGTTTTCTAGCCGCGGCGGCGGCGGGTTTGGCCGCCGGCGCTGGGCTGTCGATTTTGCCGCAACCCAACAGCAACGCCCCAACGCAGGCGACGGACAGGACGACAAGCTGTTCTCTCATTTCTATGGCCTCTGCGAATGGTTGTGGTGAATATAGCCGCGTCCGGGCGCGGATGAAACCCCAGGAAATCATCAAGCGCCGAGATTCAGCCCGGTCGCCTTGAGTTTTCGGAAAAGCCCACCATATTAGGGGACAATCAACCCACACCGGAAAAACGGATGGACACGACGGGAAAACAGCTATTGAGAGAGCGCGTGGCCGCGCTGCCCGGCTTGCCGACCATCCCGTCCAACGTGCTGGTCCTCCTGGCGATGCTGCGGGCGAAGGAAATCAAGATGGAGCCGCTGCTGGACGCCGTCGGCAAGGACCAGGTGCTGGTGGCGGGGATGCTCAAACTGATCAACTCCGGCTTCTACGGGCTCCGCAAAGAGATCACCTCCATCCACCACGCCCTCAACCTGCTGGGCGTGCTCAAGCTCAAGGAGCTGCTCTACTCGCTCTCCGTGATCGGCGCGCTCGGCGACGCGGACGGGGTCTTGTGGCTCCACTCCTACTCCTCCTTCCGCCTGATGGAGGAGCTGGTCGGGCAGCGCCCGGAGCTGAACGTCTCCCCGAACCTCCCCTTGGCCATGCTCATGCACGACCTCGGCAAGGTGGTGCTCGACAAGCTCGACCCCGCCGCCCACAAAGCCGCCTACCAAGAGTCACGCTCCCGGGGCGTCCCTCTGGCGTCGGTCGAGGCCGCGGCGCTGGGCGTCGACCACGCCGAGGTCGGCGGTTGGCTTTTGACCTCCTGGCTATTGGACGACGAGACCGTCGCGCCCATCGCCAACCATCACCGCCCCGAGCCCCCGTCCCGACATGTGCGGGAGACCGCCCTCGTCCAGCTCGTCGACCACATCGACTGCAGCGTCCGGGGCGTCCCGTCCACCGCCCCCACCCCGGCGTTGATGGCGGCCGCCGGCCTAGAGGGCTTCGACCCGGGACCGTGGGTTCGCCGCCAGGAGTCCCTCTTCCCCGTCCTCGACCAAGCCAACCCCGCCGCCAAGCTGTCCCTGCGCAAAAGGCTCTGACCGCCACTTGCGAAATTCTGCGGAAAGCCCCGATCACGGGTTGCAATCAAGGCGTTATTAGGCTATATTAGCGACTTTTCAGCGTGTTTATCGATCATTGTCATAGTTATAGATGCGGAGCGTCCCACAGGGGCGTTTCGGCACAGTCGAGGGGATGTGATGGAAGAAGCAGTGTGTTCCAGATGTCAGAGCGTGTTGAACGTCTCCGGGGTGGAGCCGTTCAGTTGGGGGCAATGTACTTGTTGCGGCGCGGAATTCATGATCCCGCTCTCCATGGGCGCGACGCACCTGGAGCGTGAGGTGTCCAAATCCAGGGCGTTCAAGGTTTACGAGGGCTACGACTCCGAGTCCCAGTTGGACGTGGTCGTCCACGTCCTCAACGAGGATCTGCCCGATTACGACAAATGGATCGGCGTGGTCAAGAAGCAGGCCGAGCTGATCCAGTGCGTCGACAACCTCGCCGTCAGCATGCCGCTGTGGCACGAACAGGCCAAGTCCGCCTACTACGTCAGCCACGCCGCCCACGACGGCGTGGACCTCACCACCTACGACCCGGCGGACGTGGGCATGCTTGAGGCCAACGACGTGGTCACGCTCTTCCACCGCCTGGCCGAGATCATGGCCAATCTCCACCGCCTCAACCTCTGCCACTACGGCCTCGTGCCGGACAATGTCCACATCGACGCCCTGGGCAGCCTGATCTTGAAGAACCTGCTCCCAAGCCGGGTCGAGAGCCTCGTGGTCCGGGAGCTCGGCTATGTCCCGGCCCCCAACGACTTCTTCGTCGCCCCGGAACGCGTCTGCGGCATGGACGAGAGCAAGAAAAGCGACGTGTTCCAGTTCGGGGCCATGTTCTACTATTTCCTCACCGGGGTTTTCCCGTTCGTCGGCGACGACGCGTTGGACATGGTCTACCGCAGGATAAACCTGCTGCTGATGTCCAAGATCAACGGCTTCGACGCCAAGCGTTCGAAAGTCCCCCCCGGGACGAAATACCGTTCCCCCGCCTCTCCGGTGTCCATCCGTCCGGAGGTCAAGGAGCGGCTCAGCGGTTTGATCCTCGCCTGCCTCCGTCCCGTCCCCGACCAGCGCCCGCCCTTCTCCGAGATCATCTCGGAGCTCCTCCTGCACCGGGCGGACCAGGAGCGCGACCAGTTGGCCGCCCGCCAACGCGGCAGCGTCAGGCTCTCCACCGACGATGGCGCCATCACCAAGACCCGGAGCATCCCTTTGATGAAGAACCTCGCCGCCGAGTCCATGAGCGAGACCAGCATCAAGCGCAGAAAGAAGATGCTCTGACGCTTGACTAATGGCGGAAAACCGGCTAAGATTGTCCTGGACAACGTAACTTCATCCAGGAGCCTCCCGCACATGCGGACGAAATATGGCGTTGGCGTTTGTTTGATCCTGGCGCTGTTGGCGGCGGGCTCGCCGCTGGCGGCGGGCGGGAACGCCGCGCTCAGCTTCGCCGACGCTGACTCGCTCGCCCAGATCCGCGAGAAAATCAAGCTCAACGGCTACAGCTTCGCGGTGAAGCCCACCTGGGTCTACAGCCTGCCCCCCGCGGCCAAGGCCAAGATGTTCAAACGCCGGACCTCCTCCGGCAAGTTACTCCCCGTCCCCGCCGCGGCGTCCCTCAAGGCGGCCAAGGCTCTCCCCGCCGCCTTCGACTGGCGCGCCTACGAAGGCCATAGCTACATCGGCCCGGTGAAGGATCAGGGCACTCTCGGCTCCTGTTACGCGTTCGGAGCCATCGCCGCCGCCGAGGGGACCTACAACTACGCCACCGGCAACTATGACGCCGCTCGCGCCGACTTCTCCGAATCGTACCTCGTCTGGAGCCTGAGCTCCCTGGCGCCCTACGGCGAGCACTTCGGCGGCGGCGAGGGGGCCGACTACGATTACTACGAGCTGCTCGCCCTCACCAAGTTGGGCGTCACCGGAAAGGAGGGCGTCTGTGCCGCGGCCAAGTTCCCCTACCAGACCAGCCAACCCTCCCAGGCGGTCGTCACCGCTTCTTTCGACTACCCCCGGACGCTCTTCAAGTCCTGGCGCCGGGTCTACCCCGCCAACGAGGCCGACACCGTCGAGCAGATCAAGGTCGCCATCTCCACCTACGGGGTGGTGGACGCCGCCGTCTACGCCTCCTCCGCCTTCACCGCCTACGCCAGCGGCGTCTACCAGGACGATTTCCACAGCGGCTCCACCACCACCCCCTACTACTACACCCCCACCAATCACTCCATCGCCCTGGTCGGCTGGGACGACAACCCGCCCGAGGGCGGCGGCGGTTGCTGGATACTGCGCAACAGCTGGGGCGCCACCTGGGGCGAGGACGGCTACATGCGCATCCGCTTCACCTCCGCCTACGCCAACCTCGAGGCCACTTACTTAGTCTACGACGGAGGGTCCTTCCACTCAGCCGACTACAACCCCGCCGACTGGAAGATCGACGCCTTCGAACTGCTCCGGGTCGTCACCCTCTTCAACAACGGCCTCCACTATCGGCCCGACGCCGTCAGCCCGGACGGCTTCAGCCCCTCGCCCGTGGCGGTCGACTTCGCCGGGAAACCGTACCACAGTTCCGACTACAACCCCGCCGACGGCCGGATCGACCTCTTCGAGCTGCTCCGCGCCGTCACGTTGTTCAACAACGGCCTCTACTACCAAACCGACACCAGCGGCGCGGACGGCTATGCCCCGTCCGGCGCCACCCCGTGACCGCCATGGCGCTGCTGGAGTTCCACATCCCGCCATTCGTGTCCTTCAAGCCGCCGGGCTTCCGGGTGGGCGACGGCCCGCTGGTGCCGGCCTTGCGTAATCCCCTCTCACCATCGCTGACGCCGGACTTCATGGAGATCGTCAAGCGTTACCCGGAGAGCGCCGCGCTGGCGGCCACCTTCAACCAGCGGATTCGCTACACCTACGTGGCGGTGCTGTTCAGCGGTCTGGCCTTGGCGGTGGGGGTTCTGGGCTTCATGCGGGCTGGCTGGGTTCCGTATCTACTCTGCGGCGCGGTCTGCGTGCTCTTCGCGGCGCTGCTCAACTACCGGGCCTACGCCTGTTTTCGCCAAATGACCGAGGCCTACGACCGCGGCCGCGCCGCCGACGGCGACGTCGACGCCTTCGAGCGCTACGTCATCACCAACGAAGGCTGCTTCGAGCAATCCTGATCCTGGCGCAGGTCGAAAAGACGGCGCAACTCCACCTCGCAGTTGGGGGTGAAAATCCCGGAGCCCAGCGTCGCCTCCAGTTCGGGGCGCGTCCAGAACTTGATCTCGTCGACCTCCACGGGGCAAGGGCGGAAACCGCCGTCCTTGATGGCGGCGAAAACCTGGATGTTCTCCGACTCGATGGCGTTGCGGATCTCCATATCGAAAAGATAACGCAAGGGATAGTCGGCGGGGATGCCGAGCTCCTCGCCCATCTCGCGGCGGGCGGCGGCCTCGAACGTCTCGCCCACGCCCAGATGCCCGCCCACGGCGCTGTCCCACTTGCCCGGCTGGATGTCCTTGTTGGCTGAACGCTTCTGCAACAAGATCCGCCCGCGGCCGTCGAAGACCACCACGTGGACGGCGCGATGCAGCAACGCCGGGTTGCCATGGCACTCGCTCCGGAAAGCGGTGCCCAGCACCTGGTTGTTGGAATCCACGATCTCGAATATTTCGCTCATGCCGCCACAATACACCGCTCCCGGAGTTTTTCAAACCCCCTGTTCGGTGCGGGCGATAATGGCGTCCTGCCAGTCCACGCCCAAGCGGGTGAAGCGGGCGCTGTAGCCGCTGATGCGCACGGTGAGCTCGGGGTGTCGCTCCGGGTGGAGCTTGGCGTCCTTGAGCGCGGCGGCGTCGACGACATTGATCTGGAGGTGGAAACCGCCCTTGGCGAAAAAGGCGCCGACCACCTGACGCAGCCGGGTTTTCCCGTCCTCCCCGGCGATGTCGGCCCGGGGGAAGGAAAGCATGAGCGGGTCGCCACAGGAGCAAAGCTCGTGCGGCAAGAGCGCCGCCGAGCCCAGGATGGAGGTGACGGACTTGCCGTCGCACAACTCGCTCGGCCCGGAGGCGTAGGAGAGGCGGTCCTGGTCGCGGCGGCCGTCGGGGGTGGCGGACATCCAGTGGCCAATGTCCGCGCCGAACTGAAAGAAGCCCGGGTTGGGACGGACCTTGCCGCCGTCGAGGCGGCTCTCCAGCACCATCGTGGCGAGGAAGCGGGAGAAGTCGGCGGCCAGGGAGTTGCCCGGCTCCGCGTCGCTGCCATACTTGCCGGGGGCGGAGCGCGCCGCTTGGAGTATCCGCTCGTCGGGGAAGTTGGCCTTGACCTGGCTCCGCAGCTCCGGGAGGCTCAACAACCGCCGCTCGAAGACCAGCTCGCGGATGGCCACCAGGCTGTCGACCAAGGTGCCAAGCCCGAGGAGGTTCATGCCCAGGATGTTGTAGTTGGCGCCGCCCTCCTCGGCGGTCAGGCCGCTGGCGGCGCAGCCCTCCAGGCAGAGGCTCTCGAAAGGGGAGCAGTCCTGGACGCGGGACCGGTCGAGCCACGCCTGGGAGGCTGCGAGACTTTTGCCGTAGACGCCGCGGAGATGCCCTTTCAGGCCGTCGCAAAACGTTGCGAAAGAGTCGGGCTGAGGGGTGTCGAGATATTCCAGCAGCGCGGCCGCCAGGTTCATGGCGCCGCAGACGGTGAGGCCGCGGGTGTTGCCTTGCGGGGTGGCCTCGGTGCAGCCGACCACGGCCCAGTCCCGGGCGACCGGACGAGGGATGTCCAGCTTCTCCAGCGCGGCGACGACCACCGGGTCGTTGAAGAAGGACGGCATGCCGATGCCCTCGGAACAGAGGGCGAGCGCCTTGTCCCAGAACTCCTGGGGGCTGTCGGGATGGACCCTGACCGAGACCGAGGGCTGCCAGACTTTGAGGCGCCTGGTGACGTCGAGGCAAAGCAAGGAGAGGGGGTTGGTGGAGTCGCGGCCCTGGAGGTCGACGCCGCCGAGTATCACGTTTTGGGACTCGTCTCCCTCGCAACATTTCAGCCAGAAACAGCAGAGGATCTCCTCGGCCCGTGCCATGTCGAGGGCGCCGGAGCGCAGGTCGGCCTTGAGGAAGGGCCAAAGGTATTGGTCGAGACGGCCGAAGGAGATGGCGGCGGTGCAGGAGGACTCGACATGCAAAAAGACTTGGACGAACCAGGTGAGCTGGACGGCTTGGTGGAAGCTCTTCGGGGGCTCCTCGGCGATCTCGGCGCAGCCATGGCGGCGGACGAAGGTGGAGAAGGCGTCGAGGGTCAACTCGAAAGCCTTGCGGTTTGGGGAATCGCCGAGCTCGGCCCGGAGCCCGGAGACGCCCCGGAGCAGGACGCGGCCGTAGTCTACGACGATGTGGCCCACGTTGCCATGGTAGTCGGTGGCGGCGCGCTCGGCCTCGCTGAGGAAAGCTCCCCAGCCGCAGGTGAACTTCTGGGAGCCGACGATCAGCTCGCCGTCCTCGACCCGCGGCGTGACCCCCGCGGCGAAGTCCATGAGGAACCGCGCGTTGCGCATGGCCTCCGGCTCGCCGACGGATTTCGTCCGCGAGGCGTGGATGATGCGGGCGTACTCGCGCTGCTCCTCCTCCGACACGATTTTGTGCCCCTGCTGGTTGTGCCCCTCGCGGGCGCGCTCCAGCAACATCTCGATCCGTTCGTTCCCCATGACAAAGCTCCAGATGAAAGGTTCAAACACCTTGTTCGGTGCGGGCGATGATGGCGTCCTGCCAGTCCGCGCCCAAGCGGGTGAAACGGGCGCTGTAGCCGCTGACCCGGACGGTCAGCTCGGAATGCCGTTCCGGATGGAGTTTGGCGTCCTGGAGCTCGGCGGCGTCGACGATGTTGATGTGGAGGTGGAAGCCACCCTTCGCGAAATAGGCCTCGACTACTTGGCGCAACCTTTCCTTCCCCGCCTCCCCGGCGATGTCCTCGCGGCCGAACGAGAGCGTGAGGGGGTTGCCGCAGGCGCAGAGGTCGTGGGGCAGCCGCGCCGCCGAGTTCAAGATGCTCGTGACGGTCTTGCCTTCGCATAGCTCGCTTGGGCCGGAGGCGTAGGAGAGGCGGTCCTGGTCGCGGCGGCCGTCGGGGGTGGCGGCCATCCAGTGGCCGATGTCCGCGCCGAACTGGAAGAACGCCGGATAGGGGCGGGTCTTGCCGCCGTCGAGGCGGCTCTCCAACACCATGTTGGCGATGAAATGGGAGAAGTCGGCGACTAGGGAGTTGCCCGGTTCGGCGTCGCTGCCGTACTTGCCAGGGGCGGAACGCGCCGCTTGGAGTATCTTCTCGTCGGGGAAGTTCGTCTTCACTTGGCTCCGCAGTTCCGGGAGGCTCAACAGCCGCCGCTCGAAGACCAGCTCGCGGATCGCCACCAGGCTGTCGACCAAGGTGCCCAAGCCCAGGATGTCGACACCCAGGATATTGTAGTCGGCGCCACCCTCCTCGGCGGTCAGGCCGCGCTTGAGGCAGCCGGTCAGGCAGAGGCTCTCGAAGGGGGAGCAGTCGCAGGTCCGGGAGCGGTCGAGCCAGGCCTGGGCGGCCTCGAGGCGTTTGGCGTAGAAGCCCCGGAGACGCCCCTTCAAACCGTCGAGGAAGGACTCGAAGGCTTCGGCGCGGTCGGAGGCGTCGAGGTGTTCCAGCAGCGCGGCGGCCAAATTCATGGAGCCGCAGACGGTGAGGCCGCGGGTGTTGCCTTGCCCCGTGGCCTCGTAGCAGCCGACGATGCCCCAGTCGCGGGCCGCCGGGGTGGGGAAGTCCAGCTTTTCCAAGGCGGCGACGACCACCGGGGCGTTGAAGAAGGAAGGCATGCCAATCCCGGTCAGACAGAGGGCCAGGGCCTTGTCCCAGAACTCCGGAGAGCTGTCGGGGTGGATTTTGACCGAGACCGAGGGCTGCCAGATTTTCAGCTTGGCCGCCACGTCCAGGCAAAGCAGGGAGAGGGGGTTTTCCGCGCCGCCGAGGGTGAGGTTCTGGGACTCGTCGCCCTCGCAGCATTTCATCCAGAAACAACTGAGTATCTCTTCCGCCTGGGCCATGTCGAGGGTTCCGGCGCGGAGGTCGGCCTCCAGGAAAGGCCAGAGGTATTGGTCGAAACGCCCGAAGGAGAAGGCGGCGGTGCAGGAGGATTCGGCGTGCAGGAAGACATGGGCGAACCAAGTGAGTTGCGCGGCGTCGAGGAAGCTTTGCGGCGGCTGTTCGGCGATCCGGTCGCAACCATGGCGGCGGATGAAGGTGGAGAAGGCGTCGAGCGCCATCGCGAAGGCCTGGTGGTTGGGAGATTCGCCGATCTCGGCGCGGAGCCCGGCGACGCCCAGGCGCAGGACGTGGCCATAGTCGACGATGATGTGGCCGACGTTGCCCTGGAAGTCGGTCTCGGCTAGCTCCGGCTCGCTCAGGCAACCACGCCAATGGGTGAACTTCTGGGAGCCGACGATCAGTTCGCCGTCCTCGGGCCGCGGCGTGAACCCGGCGGCGAAGTCGCGGAGGAACAGCGCCTTGCGCATGGCCTCGGGCTGGCCTTTGGACCTCGTCCTGGAAGCGTGGATGACGCGGGCGAACTCCCGCCGCTCCTCCTCCGAGACGACCATGCGCCCTTGCTGGGCGCTGATCTTGGCCAACAGCTTGGCGATCCGGTCATTCATGGCAAGCCTCGTCCTTGAAATCGGTTTCGGCCGCGGCGCCCAAGCGGGCGGAGATCTCATGGGCGGTGACGACCAAGGAGCCGAGCAGCTCGACCTTGAGCCGCTCCAAAGAATAGTCGAGCGTCGTCACCGAGACGCCGATGGTCCCGGCGATCCGCCCTGCATGATCGAAGACCGGGACGCCCAGGCAGACGATCCCCCGGGAGTACTCCTCGTTGTCGACCGCCCAGCCCTGCCTGCGGATTTGCGCGAGATGCTTGCGCAGCTCCTCGGGGCTGGTGATGGTGTTGTCGGTGAAACGTTCGAAGCCGGCCGCGGCCAAGCGCTCGAAAAGCTCGTCGCCGCCGAAAGCGAGCAACGCCTTGCCGGGGGCGCTGCAATGCAGCGGATAGCTGCCGCCGACCATCCCGGCCACCCGGACCGGCCGGACGCCGTCGAGATGGTCGAGGTAGAGGACCTTGTCGTCGCGCAGGACGCCCAGGTAGACGCTCTCGCCGATCTTGGCCCAGAGCTGCCGCAAGGGGGCGTCGGCGGCCAGCTTGACCGACATCCGCGACAATGGCCGGGAACAAACTTGGAACGGCAGCAAGGTCAAGGAGTACCGCGGCCCGGGGCTCTCCGAGCCCACCCAGCCCTCCGCCTGCAAGGTGTTCAGGAGCCGGAACGCCATGTTCTTGTTGGTCCCCGCCGCCCGGCTCAGCTCCGAGACGCCCATCGGCTCCCGCGCCTCGCCTAGCACGTCGATCAAACGCAGCGCCGTCCGCAAGGTCGGCACGTCATAAAGGGTCTTGCCCATCACACCACCATTATACATTTGTTACGTCGTTATATTAAAATAACGCGAATGTCCGTCAAGTCAACCCCCGTTCCCCCCGCAAAACCCAGCGCAATTTTACGCATGGTAAAAACGGCAAAATACCCATATCGCATTGGGGCACACCGTGTTAACAAGCAAGAGCTTGAAATGTTGTCTATTTTTTCGCATGGTTTCGCTGCGGCGAGGAGACGGCGTGGTGGGGGATTTTCCGCTCAAACGCGGGATTTTTCGCGGAACTGGCACGATTACTTCTACGTAGCAGGGGGGTGAGAATCCCGATCCACGGATCCGGGGATAAGCACAAGGGGAACGGCAGGGGCGCTGTCCGATGCCCTGTCAGCCGGACCGACGCCAATATTGGAGGCGTCGGCCCGGCGCTTTTTTGTCTCCGCGCAATTTTAGCGATATTTTCTCCTCCACTATTTAAAATTGCGGGCAACCGGGATAGAATCTACAATTGAGGAGTTTTAGCCGCAACGCGACCATAAAGCCATTTTCCTGAGAGGGAGGTAGAAAAAATGTTCAGATCCTTGCCAATTTCGACTATTGTGACCGGCGTCGCCATGGGGTTGGCCTTCATTGGCATGCTCTATTGCGCCAAGAAGCAGCGCGAGAACCCGAACATGCAGCTTTTCGCCATCGCTTTGCTGGTGGCCATCATCGGGCTGGGCGTGTCGCTGCTCTTCCAGACCGGCGTGCTCGGCGAGGGCGAACAGGGCCGGCTGATGGCCAACGAGTTGAAATACTCCAAGGCCAAGGCTTTGATCTTCGGCAAGGCCCTGGCGGCGAAATATCCCAAGGCCAACGCCATGCTCATCATCCGCAACGGCTATGACAAGAACGAGCGCGAGAAGAGCGTCCTCGAAAGCCTGAAGGAAGGCCTGGGCAAGGACATCAACATCTCGGCCATCGTCAGCCCCGAGCTGCCCAAGATGGACCCGATGATGATGAAGGACGGCAAAATGCCGCCGGACGCCCAGATGATGATGATGCCCATGGACGACATGATCGGCGCCGAGGCTTTCGACAAGATGATGGCCTCGCACAAAGCCTGCGACCTGGTGATCTCCATGATCAGTTTGCCCTTCGACTTCGCCAACATGAAGTTCTGGAAGACCCCCGCCAGCGAGCGCCAGAAACTGGCGTTGCTCGAGAGCGACCCCTATATGCTCAAGGATGGCATCAAGAAGGGCTACATCGTCGCCATGGTCGCCTACAAGCCCAACATCAAGTTCACCGAGGACCCCGCCCCCAAGGAGCCCCAGAAGGCTTTCGACGAGCGCTTCATGGTCATCACCACGGAAAACCTCGCCAGCATCGAGAAGGAGTTCCCGAACTTCTTCAAGCCGCTCTGACCGGGACAGATACGCTAAACCCGCGGGGAGCCATTGTGAAATGGCTCCCCGTTTTTATTGGCTGGCCGCCTGGCTGAAAACCTTCCGCCCGCGGCGGCGACCATGTCTCCGACCTGGGCCTGGACGCGTCGCGGCCCCTTTTTTGTTTTAATGGCTGTGCCCCTAACGCAGGTCGACGAAGCTTTTGAGCTTCCGCTCCAGCTCGTCTCGCTCGGCGGGGCGGAAACGGTGGAACGGCTCCTCCATGAAGTCGTCGCAGACCCCCAGGACCGACAGCGCGCACTTCACCCCCTTGATGAAGGACGACGGGTATTTGCCGATCCGGTAAATCTCCCGCAACGCGTAGATCCGCTTCTGGCATTCCAGCATTTTCCCGACGTCCCGCGCCTTGGCCGCCGTGTACATCTCTACGAAGAGCTGCGGGCAGATGTTGGCGCCTCCGGGAACGCCGCCGTCGCCGCCGAACAGCGACGCCTCCCCCAGCAGTTCCTCCGGCCCTATGAGCAGTGAGAAATCCGGCCGGTCCGCGAAGAGCCGGAGCAGTTGGTGGAAGTTAACCATGTTCCCGGAGCTGTCCTTGCAGCCGACGATGCCTTTGATGTCCGCGGCTTGCCTGACGGTCTCCGGGGCGATGTCGATCTTGGTCATCGCCGGCATGTTGTAGAGGAAGAGCGGCAAGGGGATCTCGGGCATGAGGCGCTCCAGATACTCCAGCAGCTCGGCCTGTCCCGCGGGGAAATAGTAGGGCATCGCCAGCACGACGGCGTCGGCGCCGCGTCCGGCGCAGCGTTCCGCCAGCTCGACGGTCTCCGCGAAGGCCGCGTCGGTCACGCCCACCAGGACGGGGACTCTTTTCCCGACTAGCGAGCAGACCCGCTCGATGAGTTCCCGTTTCAACTTGCCGCCCAAGCTCGGACCCTCACCCGTCGTGCCCAGGATGAACAGCCCGTGGACGCCCCCCGTCACCAGGCGCTCCACCAGTCGTTCCAGCCCGGCGACGTCCAGCTCCGTGGCGCTCTTCAACGGGGTGACCATCGGGGGGATAACCCCCGCGAATTTCTTTTTGGTCTCAGACATTTTCAATCAAGCTCCGGTAGTTCTCTATTCTATGGAAGGTGATGCGGTTGGAGTCGTGGAAGTTGTGGGCGCCGTTGTAAGCGGTCCTCACCAGGGCGACAAGGTCGTCGCCGTCGAACTGCCAGTCCACGTATTGGAAGCCGGTGAGCTTCGCCGACTGCTCCGGGGAAAGGCCGGAGTCGTCGGAGAGTATCGTCTTTTCGACCTGCCAGCCCCTCAAGTCCGCCGAGGCGCAAAGCGAGAGCGAATTCCGCGCGTCGTTGGCGTTCGCGAGCGTCAGATAGAGGCCGCTCCTCATGTCGCGCCTGATGACGAACTTCGTATGGGCCCCAGGCATGTCAATGAGCATCTCGTCAGGCTTCGCCCTGAGCGTCCCGCCATCGTCGGAAAGCTCCAGGACCGCCGCTTTGCCCGGTACCGATTCGCCGTTCAGGCGCAAGATGTTGAGCAGCCTGCCATCCGGCGCCTCCACCACGTTCCCCTCTATCCAAACACACCCATGCTCCTTGAAGGCGGGCCAGAACGAGTTGATACCCAGTTTCTCCGTCATGCTCCAGGACGAGGCGTCAAGCAAGTCCGCGTCGTCCGGGGCCGACACGACAAGCGACATGAAGCCGCTGCCCCTGAAGCCGCCGCCCCACATGCCATCCTCGAAGGCTTTGAAAACCCTGCCCTTGGCGAAGAGGACGGGCACCGAGCTGGTGTGGTAGTTCGGCGGCTCATGGTAGAAGCCGCCTCTGAAGAGGAGGCCGCTTCCCGCGTCGACGGGATGCGTCCAAGTGTAGCCGCCATCGTCGCTGCGGCGAATGACGATCGAGCCGTATTGCTGGCTGACTCCGAGCAGCCAGGCGGCGCCGCGGTGGACGAAGAGGGTGCTCCAGTAGGCGTTGGCGACATGGGTGATGTTCGACCAAGTCGCGCCGTCGTTCTCGGAGCGGTAAACGCTGGTGAGGTGCTCCTCGTTCTCGTGGTTGCGGGGGCAACCGGGGCCGAAGTAGTCGTGCGTGGCCAACAGCGCCCCGTCCGGTAAGCGAACCAAGCTGGGGCTGCCCAAGTAGGTCAAGGTCCGCGGGTCTTGGAATCTCAGTTCGTTCAGTTCCATGGAAATCTCCTGCATCGCTTCAGGTTCTGTCAAACAGTCATGCCCTGTCCGCATGATTGTTTGAGCGTAGTTCTTGTTATATTTGAGCGGGAGCGCCTGAAGACAGGGGTTCTCCCCCCTACGTGACAGGTAAAGCTGTTGCGGTTTTGCCTTTCCGACGCGGAGCGTCTTTGGACTGCGGCGATTCTTCGCCGCTTTAGAACGGTCTTTGATATACGCCGAAGATGTTTCCGGGCAGGGGCTTGGTGTGGAAATGGCAACGTCTCCATGCTGGGGCGCGGCGTAAGGCGACGAAGAATCGCCGCAGTCCAAAGACGCCCCATTGCGAAGAAACTCCATCCGGAAGGTGTCAACCACTTTTAGAAGTTTTTCTAGAATGCCTCATCTCCGGCGTTTTCCCTGTTGTTTTCGGGATTCCCAAATGCCTAAAAAAAATTTCGGGGTCTGGGGCAGCGCCACAGGCATTCCCCCTCCGCCATTTCCGGTTCTGTCCGTCATTTCACCGCCATGCCGCCGTCATTATTATTCATGTTTTTCATGTCACCTCTCTCTTGCCATTGAACAACGAACGGAAATTTTTGAGCGTGTGGAACGTGATCCGGTTGGAGTCGTGGAAGTTGTGCGCCCCCCGGTGGGCGGTCCGCGACAGGTAGATGATGTCGTCCCCATCGAACTGCCAATCGACGTACTGGAATCCGGTCAAGGCGCACGAGTTCCCCCAGTCAAGCCCCGAGTCGTCCTCAAGCAGCGTCTTTGCCAGGCGCCAGGAGCGCAGGTCTTCGGAGACCGCGAGGGAGAGGACGTTGCGGTTGCACGGCCGTTCCGGGTCGCCGTTGCCGTTGACCAAGCTGAGGTAACGCCCCGTCACCGGGTCGCGCCTTATGGTGAATTTGCCGATGCCGCCGCCAGGGAACGCGACAAACCCCTTCTCCGGGTCGAAACGCTGCGACGTCCCGCCATCCCCGACGCCAATGACGGCGGCCGTGTCCACCTCGCAACAAGCCTTGAAGCGGGCGGCATTGAACGCCTTGTCCTCCTCCAGTGGATCATGGCCTTTCCAGACCTTCATCGGCAATTGACAACGGAGGATGTTGAACAATCTTCCGTCAGGGCTTGCGACGACATTGCCCTCCAGCCAGCCGCAGACGGCGGGGTTCTCATATTCGCCCGGAATCCAGTTTGGGTCGAATTTGATCTTGTTGCTCATTTTCCACGACGCGGCGTCGAGCAGGTCGGCGCCTTCCCTGGCGGATATCACAAACGACTTGAACCCCGCTGGCCATTGGGCGTCCTCGCACTCCTCGAACGCCCGGTAGACGCGGCCGCCATGGAACAGGACAGGAACCGGAGCGCCGTGATAATTCGGATTTTCACGGCGCGCTCCGCCTTGGAAAAGAAGCCCGCTTTTTGAATCCACCGGATTCGTCCATGAAAAGCCGCCGTCGTCGCTGCGCCGAATCACGATGGACCCGTATTCGCAGGAGCATCCCAGCAACCACGCCAACCCATCATGCAAGAACAGCGTGGCCCAATAGGCGTTCATTATGTGGGCGGTGTTCACCCAAGTCGCCCCGTTGTCCTCAGAGCGATAAACGCTGGTGAGTCCCTCCAACCCGTCCTGCGTGTGCGGGCTGCCCGGCCCGAAATAGTCATGGGTGGCGAGGATCGCGCCGTCTGGCATCCTCAGGACGCTGGGGCTGCCAAGATAGCATTTGCCGCTTTCGGGCTGATGTCTCACTTCCGAGTAAATCATTTTATGGTTTTCATCCTTGTCGCTTGGGGTTGTTCCGTTTATTCGATTGCGCGTAGATAGTCGAGGATGCGCTTCAGCGCTTCAGCCGCCGGATACTTATTCCCCTCGTACTCGATATTGATGTAGCCTTCGTAGTTGCATTCCTTCATTGCCTCCAGGCATGATTTATGATCCATGACGCCTTCGCCGATTAAGGCGGGCTTGTAATATCTCCCGTCTTTCATCTGGGTATATCCTTCCTGGCTGGTTGCCGAGACGTCCCAGTCCTTGAAGTGGGCGTGCACCACATGCCAGGCGGATTTCCTGAATGATTCCACCGGATCTTCACCGGTGAAACAATTGCCGTTGTCATAAGTTAGCCTCAGCGCCGGAATTGCTGTCGCGGCCTCCAAGAAATCATCGGCTATTACAAAAGGACTTTCCTTGCCGGGGAAATTCTCGACGGTGCAGACGATTCCCGCTTCTCCGGCAAACGCGGCCAGATCGTTCAAGCCGGCAATCCAGTTTTTCCTTGAGGTCCGGCCGCTGCCGCCTTTCTTGGGCGGCGTTATGACCATCACGCACGGCGCGCCGAGGATCAGCGCGTTTTCAATGCCCTGTTTGCCGAGGTCAAGTCCGGGCGCCCTCTCCTTTGCCGTGGGAAAATCCAAATCCGCGACGAACGTGTGCGCCACGATCTTCACGGCGTAGTCGTCAGCCATGTTCCTGACATCCCGCGCGGTGTTTTTGTACAACGTGATCATGTCCAGCCCATCCATGCCAAGCTTCCTTGTCAGCGCAAGGATGTTTTTCATCTGGCCGGGCGCGTCTGGGCTGAATTCCGGCTGTCTCGTCAACGTGCAGGACATCATCGAATACTTCATATTGTTCTCCATATGGCTTATGCGTGTCGTTCGACGAACTGGTCCAACACAAGATTTTTGACATTAAATATGTCCAGCGCCTTCTCCCATGGACCGTCGACGTCCTTCCCCCAAGTGACTTTTACATTTTTGAACTCAATGTCCCGGGCGTTTTTGATCAAGACCGCCGCCGCCGTCGTTTTGACGAACGACGTTTCGCCCGTGGCCTTCTTGCGTTCGGCGTCGTCCGCGGGGATGTCGGCGCCGCCATAATATTCGAACCGCGCGTTTAGGAACGCGATGTCCTGGATATGGGAATCCGTGTTGCCTTGAATGAGCGAGGTGTGGCAACCGCGACCAGAAACATGATTGAAGCTTATGTCGGATATCATCCTCGAAGGCTCGTCTTGCGGACCGCAGATGTTCGAGGAGATCACAAGCATGCGCTGCGTGTCCAAGATGATGTTGTCGAACATTATGTTCCGGATCTCGGCTTGCGCTTGGTCGAGATATTGTCCGATCACGCACACGCCGGTTCTCGAATTGCGTACGACGATGTTGTTGAAGAGGCAATCGCGTATCGCGCCGCCCCCCACGCCGACGCGGATGGCGTTGCAGCGGGTGGTGCGCAGCGCGCAGTTGGTGACGACCACGTGCTCGCAGACGCGCGACTGGTCCTTGAGCGGTTCGCAATTGGCGCGGAGAGTGATGCAGTCGTCGCCGCTATCGATGTTGCAGTCGCTCACGGTGACGCGGCGGCAACAGTCGATGTCTATGCCGTCGCCATTGTGCGTGCGCTGGTCGTTCCATATCCGGAGCCCGTGGATGGCCACGTCATCGCATCCGTGCAGGAAACATGTCCAGTACGGCGCGTTGTAAAGCTCCACGTCCTCGATCGTCACGTTGGCGCATTCGCAGAAAAAGAGCATTTGCGCGGGACGCCACTCCGGCAACTCGAAGACGATGGGGAACTCCGCCCATGTCTTGTTCATGAAGGCCTCGCGCCGGCCGTCGATCCGCCCGCCGCCCCGGATTGTGACATTTTTCACCTCAAGCGCGACAAGCAGATGGGCGCCGCTCACATGCTCCTCGAGGCATGCCCGGTTCTGCGGGCAAAAGTCGTCGGCGTTGTAATCCTCCCGGTCGGGGCTCGCCATGAGAACCGCTCCGGGTGCGATGTCCAAACAGATGTTGTCCCGCAGATAAATCGTGCCCGAAACATAGACTCCGGGAGGAAAGAAAACTATCCCCCCGCCGGACTGGGCGCATTGGTCGATCGCGCCCTGGATCATTTGGGTGTTCTTGAGGACGCCGTCGCCCACCGCGCCGAAATCCTGGACATTGTGGACGCCGTTCATTTCCCACCTCCCTGCGGGCTTGCCCCCGGCCTCACGAGCGTCACCATGTCGAGGTAGACGGCATTTTCCCGTTTTGAGTCTTTCACCCATGCCGGCCCGGTGAATTTGGCCGAGAACCAAACATCCCAGACATTGTTGTCGGCGATCCCGTCCGCCAGTTGGTAAGCTTGGGAAAGCTCGAATTGCAGCGCCCAGCAGTGCCCCCAGAACAGACATTTGCTTGAGATCTCGGCCTTCGGTATCTTGTACCAATGATATTTCTCGTCGGCGGTGATAGCATCGATGGTGAGGCCAACGCCTTTGCTGTTTTCCACATCCAGGCAAGCCACTTCGAACCTGGTCGCCGGAAATTCCCAATTCTTGCCATGAACGATGGTTTTCGCCCCGTGATAGCTAGGATCAGGATTGGAGGACATCAACGCTTTGCCGGTCGGGGAATCGGGATCGTTGACGATATTGCCCATGACTTCCGGCACAGGACGGAAGCATGGATAACCGTAGACACGGATATCGCTTACGGCATATTGCCTGAACCGCTCGGGAATCGGCAGCTTGGCGGTCAAGGCCGTGAATTGTTCTTCAAATTGCTTGAGATATTTGCCAGGTTCGGCCGGATTGTCTCTGTTGACATACTCAATGCAATATTTCCGGCATTCGTTTTCAATTTGTTCCATGCGTATTCCGATGCCATTGAAGTTCTCCGTGTTTTCGGTGCGAGCAAGAAGTATCTGCCATAAAAGCGGTATCATCTCGTGATGGACGCGTTTTTCGTAAAGGCTTCCCGCCGGGGTTTTCGCCTCCGCCCGCCGGAACATCTTGTAGGAATCAAGCATGAATTTCGGGGTTATGAAATTCCATCTCGCCACCCGCATCGTCCGTTGGATCGTGGGATGATTTTTGACGCCGTCGCGGAGGATTTGCAAATACCTTTTCATTTCCGGCGCGGCTGGCCCGTAATAGTTGTCCATGAATATCCCGATGAGTTTTTCCTGGTCCTGGTCCGGGTTGACCATGAACTGCGAAGCGAGGAAATAGTTGAGGTCAATGAAATTCTGGGTTTTCGCCGGGTCCTTCTCCGCCTCAAGGAACAAGGACACGATGCCCAGTTCACGGAATGTTTTTATATCCGGCTGTATTGCGTCGGTGACGGTCTCGATTCTTGGTGGATTGTAATACGTCCCCCCCATGTTCCAGTAGTCCCAGAGCGCCAGTTTGGTGCCTGCGTCATGCCAACGCTTAAGGTTCGCCAGCATTTCGGTGTTGAAGCTGGATGTCAGGGGGCGATAGCAGTCGCTGACCGGGAACTCGTCGCAGTACTGAATGAGCACATTGGAGACGGGCCGCGTTATTTGGGGGACGTTTTTGGTCGACGAATAGGCAAAAGTTCTTATCGTTATCTCCGGATATTCTTTCGCTATTTCCGTCGCCACATAGTTTATGTAACGCAAAACAAGCCCAGAATCGCCCCCTTCAACCTTCGTAACTTCGGAGCATTTCGGGCAATGGCAGATATACGGGGTGTTGTCAAGCGTGGAAATGTCATAGATGACTGGCCATTTCTCTTTCGGCAACGCAGTGCGGTCGCGTTTGATGTAGCCGCGCAAGGAATCCAGCGTCACAGCCCAGACGTCTTTGTTGGTCAAGCACAGGCTGCCTTGGGCGAAAAACGTTTTGGGCTTTTGGCGCTTCCCTTCCGGGGACATGCTGAAATATTCGGGGTGGGTGTTGAAATATTTGTCCGGATCAACATAATAGCTGAACGTGTGAAAGCTCATCGAAAGATTGAAAATGTCGCCCAAATATAGCGCATCCATCATCTCTTTACTCGCCACTCCGTGCCCGCCGTTCAAGCGGCTGCGCAGACGGTGAAGCCAATAGTCGCGCTGAACTTTCTCCGGGACTTTCGCCTTATAGGCGGGCACGGAAAACAAGTCATAGATATTGCGCCCGGAAAATGCGGGTTTGTTCCTCTCGTTCAACTCCGGCAACGCCAGAACGCTTGTAGAAGGAATGACGGTTTGATCGTCGGCAAGGAAGTAAACGCCCAGTTTCTCCAGAAACTCATAGACGCCATAAAGCGTGCCGACAGGGCGGCCACCGCTGATGATCAGGTTGCTCCCCACCGTCTTGAGTATCCATTCCTCCTTGTCCGTTTTTGTGAAATCCACCTTGTTCGAGGACGCATAGTTGGTCCGCCCCAAATATATCGCCGCATGGCCGCTGTCGACCGACGCCTCCGGCGCGATCTTGAATTCCGCGCCCGTCATCTTCTCCAGGAAACATTTCAACTCCGTGGCGGCCAGCTTCTCGAATTCCGACGGATTCTCGGCGACGGCGATCACGGCCAGCGCCTTCTTGTGGTCTGCGAGCTCCGACGCCACGAACGGCGCCGTGACCGCAAACACCATCATGAAACAAAAAATCTTCCTCATACAACACCTTTCTGATTTGCGTTTGTCAACCAACGAGTAACGAAAAACTACAGCCTCTGCCCTTGGCACGCATGGGACAGGCGCCTATACGCTTTGGGGTGGAATCACGGGAGGTTGGGGTAAAGATAGTTTCCCGCAAATGTCGCCAAGGGTGTCGACTGCCATTTTAGCGTTTCCACATGCCCGTCGGCCATCAGGTAATTGGCCTTGTTCTTATGGGCGTAGTTCGTGTCGCAATTCCCTGGCGGGCCGCCAGTGTACTGGGTCGGCCACATGACCGTGGGGCCGAAGTAGCAGTCTGCATATCCGGCGTCCCCCGGACGCTCCAAAAGCGTGACCAGCCGGGATAACGCTTTCTTGGCCCTGCTCAATCTTCCGTAGATGCATTCAGCCGGAGTGCTGGCGCTGTCGGACTCCATGACGAAGCGGCTTGCGACATAACTTCTTATCGACAAGGACTTATTGGTTCGGGTGACCGCATCCAGCGGACACTGGTAGACTTTAAAATTAGTCACATAATCGTTCGCATTAAGAAGCATGTTCCAAGAAGTTATACCGCTCGGCAAGTCCGAATAGCCGACGGGAAGACGGTTATGGTCGCTGTCATATAAAGCCATTGCCAAGCCGAGTTGCTTGAGGTTGTTGGCGCACATGATCTGGTTCGCAGTGCCGCGCGCCTTGCCGAGCGCTGGCAGCAGGATGCTCGACAGTATCGCAATGATCGCAATGACGACCAATAGCTCGATGAGCGTGAAATTCCGCCTCTGCCCGAGCCGTGAAACAGGCAAGCTTTGATCGAAGTTCATCATTTGCGGCCATCCCTTCAGGTTTTCCACTTCTCGCTTCGTGCCATCGGTATTATAATACCTACAAAAATCCACGAAGTCAATGGCTCTCGCTTTTACCTGCTGGACATCTATTTTACAATCAGGACATGCAAGGGCGGCGCCGCGCCGCCTCCCGGAAGCTGGTCGGCGAGCAGCCTTTGCGCTTGTGGAAGAAAATGGAGAACATGGTCAGATTTTTGAAGCCGAGGGCCTTCGCCACCTCGGTCACCGAGGCGTTGGAGCCAAGCAGCAGATTCTCAGCGTGGGCCAGTTTGCGCTGAGCCACATAGTCGCCGAGGGTCACCCCGGCGGCTTGCTTGAAAATCCGGTTGAGATGCCTGCCGCTCAAGCCGAAACGCTTCTCAAACTTCTCCAGTGACGCCGGCGAGTTCATGACGTGCTCGACAAAGCGCTTGATTTCCACGATCCGGTCCGCGTCCGAGAGCCCCGCCAACGGCATCAGGGCGTTCGCCGCCGAATCGAAAAGCTCCGGGAAGTTCTCCTGGAAGAACAAGGCGAGGAACGCCCGCAGGCAATGCCGCGCCACCTCCGGAGCGAGTGGCCGCCGAGCCGCCAGCTGCCGCAACAGCTCGTCCCGCATGAACGTCAAGGACGCGGTCGCCTCGCCGCTGAACCCTTTTTCCCGGATCATCGACGGCAGTTGACGGCAGAGCTGGCGCCCCGCCTCGTCGGTTCCCGCGATCGAGAAGATCATGGCGCGGTCAATGTTGATGTCGTTGTCGAAGCGGCGATGGTGCAGAGTCATCGGCGGCATCAGGAAAATCCTCCCGTTCCGGCTCGTGCAGGATATCTTCACGTCGTCGCACATGGACGTCATGCCCCCGCGTTCGATGAACGCCAATTCGTAGTTCGGGTGCTCGTGCTCCCGCACCTCGATTCCGGGCGGGATGACGTCCATATGGAAGCTCTGCAGGCGGATTTCAAGGTTGTCCAACGCTATTGTCGGCATGTTCTGGACGATGCCGTTCATCCCGGCGTTGAAGCGCCGCGCCTCCTGCTGGAGGGCGGCCAAGTCGTCAGTCTCCATGTTCACTCCAGCCTCAACGTGGCGCCCAAAGCTCCGGGGTACTCGAAGGTGACGAGCCCCGCCTTGGTCCCTGGGGCGAGCTCCAGCGTCGCCGGCAAGCGGCGGTCAACGGTCTTGCCCGGATGGACGGTCACGCCCGCGGGCGCCTTCCAGGTCAGCTTGGCCGGGTCGGGGCCTTCGGGCGGGCCGCCCAAAAGCCGCAACGAGACCTCCCGCTTCGCCCCCCCCCGCGACACCGGCGGGATCACCAGCAGCTTGTCGCCCACGTTCGCCATCACCGAGAGCTCCAGCGGCTTCCATCCAACGGGTTTCAGCGCCGGGACGAGGATGGTGGCTTTCACGTCCTCGCCCAGCCGCCCCGCCAGACAGTGGAAATCCAGCGCGTATTCGCCCGGTCCGACTTTGGACAACACCGCCTCTCCGCCCTTTACCACCGGGGCGCCCAGCTCCAGCTCCGGGTTGCTGGAGTTGAAGGCGAAGCGTTGCCGGACAAGAGCCCCCGGAGCCACCCGCCCGAGAAACGGCCGCTCCTCGGGACTGACGGCGAGCAACGGCCGCGCGTCGCCCTTGACGGTGAGCCGGGTGAAACGGCGGGTCGGGTCGTTGGTCTCCACGTGGACGCTCTTGGCGAAAGGACCGCGCAGGGAAAAGGGTGAGACGACGACCTTGATGGTGGCGGACTCGCCTTTGGCCAAAAGTTCCTTGTCGACCGTGACGACGGTGCAGCCGCAGGTCTTCCTGACCTGGAGGATTTTCAGCGGGACATCGCTGCCGTTGCGTAACGTGAAGACGGCCTCGCGCTTGTCCTTGGCGGGGTAGGCCCCGAAATCCTGGGTGTCGCCCCCCTCGACGACGACAGTCTGCGCCCCGGCGGCGAGCGCCAGCGACAAGAAGCATAAAATCGCTTTGACCATAATCCACCCGGCTGAAAACCTTCCGCCTGTGGCGGCCGCCTCTGTCGCCGGCGGGGGCGACCAGGTCTTCGACCTGGACCCGTTGGATGCTTCGCATCCTATTTTTTACTTAAGAGACGAGATTCACGCGCAACCCAACATCGCCTTGATCTCCTCCGGCACCCGGATCGGCCGCCCCGCGGCGTTGACGCACGCATGGACCGTGTGCCCGGTCACCAAGGTCACGCCATCATGGCTAACCTCGCAAGCGATCTTCAGCCGCGGTCCCTTGGCTTCCTCCGTCCAGCCGGAGATGGTCAGCAGGTCGTCGTAATGCGCCGAGGACTTGTAGAGGCAGAGCGCCTCGATCACCGGCAGCATGATCCCTTTGGCCTCCATGTCGGCGTAGGAGAAGCCCACGTGCCGCAACAACTCCGTGCGCAGCCGCTCGAAATACACCAGATAGTTGGCGTAGTAGACCACGCCCATCTTGTCGGTGTCCGCATAGGGCACCCGATACTCAATGCTATGCTTGACAGCCATGGGCTCCCCCCCGAATTAGGTTGACGATATGTTCGACCACTTGCTCCAATGTCATGTCGCCGCTGTCGACCAGCGTGGCGTCCTCGGCCTGGACGAGCGGGGCGAGTTCCCGCTTGGCGTCGCGCTCGTCGCGCTCGGCGATCTCCTTGGCGACTTGGGCGACCGCCGCGGCGGAGGGCGTCCCCCCGTCCTGCCGCAAACGCCGCAGCGCCCTGACTTCCGGCGAGGCGGTGAGAAAAAACTTGTGCGCGGCGTCCGGAAACACCACCGTGCCGATGTCGCGGCCCTCCATGACTAGCCAACCGTCTTTCGCCATGCGCCGTTGCTTGCCCAGCAACCACTCGCGGACGACGGGCTGTTTGGCCAACACGCTGGCGGCGTCGGCGACGACCTGGGAGCGTAGCTCCTCCCCGGTCTCGTGGCCGTCGACCATCAAGACCGCGGCGCCGGAAGCGGCGAACTGGTAGTCCAGAGCCAAACGCCCCAACAGGGCGTCGAGCTCGGCGCGGGTGACGCGGAGAGGGTCGAGACTGTCGCGGAGCGCGGCCCAGGCCACCGCCCGGAACATCTCGCCAGTGCTGACGTAGACCGCCCCCAGCTCCTTGGCCACGCGGGTGGCGACGGAGCTTTTGCCGGAGGCGGCCGGACCGTCGATGGCGATCACCGTGGAGGCCATCGCGCTCAGCCCATCAGCTTGTCGAAGAAGTAGCTCTTCAACTGAGAGAGCCCGACGCGCTCCTGGCTCATGCTGTCGCGGTCGCGGACGGTCACCGCCTGGTCGCCCGCGGTCTCGAAATCGTAGGTGACGCAGTAGGGGGTGCCGATCTCGTCCTGACGACGGTAGCGCTTGCCGATGCTGCCGGTGACGTCGAACTCGCAACGGAAATGCTTGCGGAGGTCCTTGTAGACGTTCTCGGCCTCGTCGCCGAGCTTCTTGGACAGCGGGAAGATGGCCACCTGGACGGGCGCCACCTGGGCGGGGAACTTGAAGACGACACGATCCTCCTCCTCCACGCCCTCCTTTTTGCTGGCGGCGGCTTCGACGGTGTAGCCGCGGCAGAGCAAGGCCAGGATGGTGCGGTCGAGGCCGACGGAGGTCTCGACGCAGGTGGGGATGATTTTGCGGTTGTTCTCCTGGTCGAAATATTCGAGGTTCTCGCCGGAGTACTCCTGGTGGCGGCCGAGGTCCCAGGTGCCGCGGTGGTGGACGCCCTCGAGCTCGCCCCAGCCGAAGGGGAACTTGAACTCGATGTCGAGCGCGGCCTTGGCGTAGTGGGCGAGGGTGTCGTGGTCGTGGACGCGGATCTCGTCGTCGGAGAAGCCGAGCAGCTCATGGTAGTAGCGGAGGCGCTCGCCCTTCCAGTAGTCGTACCACTTGAGGGAGTCCTCGGCGGCGCAGAAGAATTCCATCTCCATCTGGGTGAACTCGCGGGAGCGGAAGGTGAAGTTCCTGGGGTTGATCTCGTTGCGGAAGGCTTTGCCGACCTGGGCGATGCCGAAGGGCAGCTGCTGCCTCGCGGCGACGCGCACTTGGTGGAAGTCGACGAAGATCGGCTGGCAGGTCTCGGCGCGCAAATAGGCGATGTGGTCCTCGTCGGAGACCGGGCCGACATAGGTTTTCATCATCAAGTTGAACTGCCGCGGCTCGGTCCATTCCAGGGCCTTGCCGTCGGTGGGGTCGGCGACCCCGGCGGCGCGCATGAGCTCGGGGGCGTTGGCGTGGTCGGCGCTGAGGCGCTTCTCCAAATGCTCGGAGTTGGCGTCGCAGCCGACGGCCTTGGCGAGGGCCGCCAGGACCTCCTCCGACTGCTGGTCGAGGAGGTTGTCGAGACGGTAGCGCTTCTTGGTGCGCTTGTTGTCGACCATGACGTCGGCGAACTGGGCGGTGTGCCCGGAGGCCTCCCAGACCCGCGGATGGCAAATGACGGTGGAGTCGAGCCCCTCGACGTTCTCGCGGGTCTCGACCATGTAGTTCCACCACAGCTTCTCGACGGCGCGCTTCATGGCGGTGCCGTAGGGCCCGTAGTCCCAGAAGCCGTTGATGCCGCCATAAATCTCCGAGCTCTGGAAAATGAACCCGCGTCGTTTGCAGAGTGAAACGATCTGCTCCATCACCTTTTGGCCGCTCTCCATCAGAAAACTCCTATGTTTAATCAAAAGTGGTTTTGCGCATGCCACAATATAGCCGCGGCGCGACGAAGTTTCCACAGGAGTTAAGAGCGGCGGATCAATTCCAGCGCCGGCCGCCAATGGAGCCTGAATCGAACTTGGGCGGGCCGCTCCGCCCGGAGTCGACGGCCATCACCAGATAGCGCAACGCGTCCATGGCGTGGTCGTGCTCCTTGCGGGGCCGCTCGGCGGCGGCGCCGTCGCGGGCGTCGTCCCAACGATAGTCGTAAAGCTCGCCGATAGTGTTGGCGCAGGCCTTGAACAAGAAAAGCCGCGGCTGGCCGTCGGGCTGGACGGCGAAGCGCTCCTTCACCGCCTGGAGCCCGGCGGCGATGTCCTTGCGCGCCGCCAGCGTTGGGACGCCGCCAGCCTCCAGCTCGGCGCGCTCGCCGGCGTCGTGGTCGGCGACGGTGAGCTCGATCCGCTCGCCCGCCGAGAGCTCCAGAATGACGCGGGCGTGCTCGGTGATCCGCACCCGCGCCAAATAACGCTCCCGGTAGACGTAGACGCGGCCGTCGTGGTCGACCGCCGCCCACAAACAGACGAACGGGTTCACATAGCCGAAGTCCACTGAACGTAGCCGCCGCCAGTCGAGCGGTATCTCGAAGGGCTCCAATACGTGCAGCTCCTCGTCGAACTCGTCGTAGACCGCGCCCTCGTTGTCGCGCCAGACACCGTGGAGCATCCGGTCGCGGATGACCTCGGGCAGCGACTCCAAAGTCTCCAGGTAGGCGGGGGACAGGTTCTCCTTGTTGTCGAAGGCCGACCAGTTGAGGCGGCAGAGCTTGTCGGCGTTTTTGAGGGGCTGGTGCGTCTCGGGGTCGATCTTCTGGACGCCGTAGCGGTGGAGCCAGTGCCTTGGACCGCGGGGGTTGCAGTCGAGGACGAGCTTCTGGACGCCGAGGGCGCCGGTGGCGTGGTGGCGGCAGTTCTGGGAAAGCCGGGTCATGACCATCTGGGCGGCCTCGTAGGAGATTTGCGTGGCCTCGTTGACGAAGACGGTGAGGTATTCGTTGCCGAGGATTTTCTCCAAACGCTCCTTGTCGTCAAGGCCGCCGAGCCAGATCTCCGAGCGGTTGTGGAAACCGACGTAGAGCTGGCTGTCGCGCATCTGGTAGGCGTGGGGCGGGACGTGGTTGGCGAGGTAGTCGCGCAAGGTGCCGCTCCAAAGGGAAGTGCGGGCGTGCGCGAGGTGCTTTCTGGCGACCAATTGCCGCGAGCCTGGGTAATGAAAGGCGCGGTCGACCAGGAAGACGATGGTGGCGGCGGTCTTGCCGGACCGCGAGCCGCCGTCGAAAAGATAGCGGGTGAAGCGCTCGTCCGAGAGTAGCTTGAACGCTTGGAGCTGTTTTTGGTTCGGGCGGAAGAGCTTCATCTGCCAGAGGCCTCATTTGTCGGTGTAGGTGACGTAAGGGACGAGGGAGAGCTCGGCGCTGAGCTCCTGCTTGGTGGCGGGGAGCAGGTCGAGGGCGCGTTCCAGGTCGCGGAGGGCGGCGAGCTTGACGCTCTCCTTCTCGGAGCCCTGGATGATCTCCAGGCGGCGCTGGGAGATCCAGAGGCGATCGATTTGGAGTTGGTCGAGCAGCTCGCCGCGGAGGCTGGCGACGCGGGCCTTGACATCGGGGCGGAGCAGCAGGCGGTGGCCCAGCTCGGCCATGGATTGCGGGCTGGCGTTGAAGCCGGACTTGCTGTAGGCGGCGGTGGCGTTTCCGGCGCAGTCGCCCACGTAAAGCTGGCAGAAGCGCTCATGCCGGATGTTCCCCAGCCCGTCCGCCCCCGGGGCGGGTCCGGGGGCGGACGGGTCGAGACAGGCGTCCATGGAACCCCCTAGGCGGCGTGGCCGCAGTTGAAACGCGGGTCGACCAGGAAGGCGACCTTGAGGGCCGGGACGAGCTGGCAGGCGCGTTTGAGATGGTAGTCGACGTTCTGCTTCTTGCAGCCGAACTTCTCGGCGATGTCCTGGTAGGAGAGGCTGGGCTGGCGGAGCTTCTCCATGCAGTACTTGAAGGTCTCGGGGTGCTGGGTGTTGAGATCGACCAGGGACATGACGCAGCTGGACAGCGCGGCGACCCAATGCCCGGCCTGATCCTCCTCGGCGCCGGGGAAGTTGTTGTCGGCGAACTCCTCGGCGTAGGACACCAAGTCGTACTGGGTGTTCTTGTCGCTGAAACCGGGGTCGGCGCATTTGGCGCAGGCGCTGCTTTCCCAGTTGTCCCCTTGTTTTCCGGCGTGTTCGCATTGATGGCATCCGCGCATGTTCCGTCTCCCTGTTCCTTGGTTTTTTGTTAGCCTAATATATTATAGGGCTTTTCGTGCTTCCGTCAAGTGCTGTTCCGTATAAACATTAGCTAAAGCGTCAAAGAGCCGGGCGGGCGTTTTCCGGGAGACGCCGGAAAACTTCCTTGAATTTTCGCTTTCCCCCTTGCGGTTAACGCGAATCCGCATATATATAATTAACAGGAAGCGGAAGACCCGCCCCACAGTGCGACTCGGCACCGGAACCGTAGGCCACTAGGCCGCGGGATGCTCCGGCCAGATCGAAGGATTGTCATAATCCGAGGGCGGCTCCTCCGCTTCCTTTTTTGTTGTCGCCCCAAAACAATTGTGTGATTATTTCTTTTCCCCCTATTGCGGTTGACGCGAATTCGCATATATATAATTAACAGGAAGCGGAAGACCCGCCCCACGGTACGAATCAGGACCGGCCCCAAGGGCCATGAGGCCAAGGAGCGCCGGCCAGATCGACGGATTGTCATAATCCGAGGACGGCTCCTCCGCTTTCTTTTTTGTTTTTAAAATGTCGCGGATAATGCGAATAGGGATAGATATAGTTAACAGGAAGCGGAAGACCCGCCCCATAGGTCGATACGAACCGGGACCGAAGGCGAACAAGCCACGGGACACCGGCCAGACAAGACGGATTGTCATAATCCGAGGGCGGCTCCTCCGCTTCCTTTTTTATTCCCCCCGCCATCGGCTTGCCGCGGCCACCGTCTCCGCTCGTCGCGCGACGGTTCCAACTGCTGCTGCTGCTGCATAAAAAAATATTGTGTTTTTTTCGTCCCCCCCTCTTGCGCTATCCACTAATCCATATATACTTATAGTTAACAGGAAGCGGAAGACCCGCCCCACAGTCGATACGGACCGGAACCGAAGGCCACTTGGCCACGGGACTCCGACCAGATCAGACGGATTGTCATAATCCGAGGGCGGTTCCTCCGCTTCCTTTTTATCCTCAAAACCACCGCCAACGGGATGTCGGAACGCTTTGAAACGGCGATGCCATGATCATTCCAGGGCAATGACGATTTGGCGTCCGGTGGACCAACGCGGGGCTAGCGGAGGCCTTGGAGGTAGTCTTCGGTGAGGATGGTGGCCATGCGGCGCCAGTCGAACCGCTCGCGCACCAGCTCCCGGCCGTTGCGTCCCATGCGTTCCAGTTCGGCGGGGTCGCCCAACAGCTTGAGCGCCGCCTCGGCCACCGCCTCGACGTCCTCCGGGGCGACGCAGAAGCCGGTCTGGCCATCGCGGATCACCTCCGGGGTGCCGTCGAGTCTGAAACCCAGGGCCGGCTTGCCGCTGGCCAACGCTTGCACCACCACCCGCGGCAGACCTTCCCGCAATGACAGGTGCGCCATGATGTCCATCTGGGCGATTAGCGGCGGCACCTCCTCGGGGGGGACCAGCCCGGCGAAGACGAAGTTGTCGGTCAAGCCCAACGCCGCCACTTGGGCCTCCAGCTCGGCCCGCATCAGCCCGTCGCCCACCACCAGGAAGGTGACGTCCGGACGCTCCTTGGCGATCAACGCCGCCGCGGGCACGAAGTACTCGTAGCCTTTGAGCGGAAAAAGCCGCGCCACCGCCCCGATCACCGGCCCCCGCAAGGGGATGTTCAGGCGCTCGCGCTGCGCCAGGTCGCGGACGCCGTTGAGGAAGGGGGTCAAGTCCATGCCGCTGTAGACCACCTTGTACTTGTCGGCGGGGGCCACGCCCGCCGCGACGCATTGGTCGACCATCGCCTGGGCGACGGCGTAAATCTTGTGGCAGCGCCGCGCCGCCCAGCGTTCGGCGTGGCGGTAGATCCAGTTCTTCCAGGCCTTCTCGTAGGCGTGGAACGCCTGGCCGTGCACCGTGTGGACGACATAGGGCACGCCGGCGGCCGTCGCCGCGGCGCGCCCCACGATCCCCGCCTTGGAACTGTGCGTGTGCGCCACGTCGAACTTCCCCGTCGAGAGATACGCCTTGAGCTCGCGGTAGGCGGCGAGATCTTTCTTTGGGCTGAGTTCGCGGACCAGGTTGGGCGTCTCCACGATCTCGAAGTTCGGCAAGGACTTTTGCCGTTCCAGCAGTTTGCCCTCCGGGCCGAGCGATGGCCCGGTGAACAACGTCACCTCGTGCCCCAGCTCCAGCTGACCAAGAATGGTCAGCAACGTGTTCTCCTGGGCTCCGCCGACGATCATCCGGGTGATGATGTGGCAAATCTTCAATTTGTCCTTGCTCATGGCTTGTCCTGTCTAGGAGATGTATGGTTCGGAGGAGAAGACGCCCACGGCGTCGCCGTAGTGATGGCGCAAACGTCCCGCCGCCGCCTCGGCCGCGGCCTTGCCCTCGAACAAGGCGAACATGGTCGGGCCGCTCCCGGACATCGCCGCGCCCAACGCCCCGAGCTCCAGCAAGCGATCCCGAAAAAGGCCCAGGGCGGGGAACTTGCGGTAGGCCGCCGTGGCCAAGTCATTATGCAACGCTTTCCCCAACGCTTGCCAGTCGCCTGTCCGCATCGCCGCTGCGGCGGGTTCCGCCGCCACGCTCGGGCCGGGTTGGCAATGCTCGTAGGCCCATTTGGCGCTGATCGGGAAGAGCGGTGCCAACAGTAACACGCCTAGTCCCTCGGCCAGGGCGAGGGGCGACAACCGTTCGCCTAGGCCTCTGCCCCGCGCTGGCCGCGGCGCCAGGAAAAACGGGACGTCAGCCCCTAGTCGCAAGGCGAGGTCCGCCAGCTCCGCCTCGTTCAAGACGGGATACGAGGCGGAGAGGAGCCGGAGCGTCGCGGCGGCGTCGGAGCTGCCGCCGCCCAGACCGGCCGCCACGGGGATACGCTTCTCGATGGCGACACGCCAGCGCGGCGTGACGTTGGCCGCGGCGGCGAAGAGCTCCGCCGCGCGGTGGCAGAGGTTGCCCGGGCCCGACGGAGCCGCGGGGTGGTCGCAGGCCACCTCCAGCGTCTCGTCGTCCAAGACCTCCAGCGTCACGGTGTCGCGGGGGCCGGACAGCGGCAGGAAAATGGTGTTTATATCATGGTAGCCGTCCGGGCGCCGCCCCTCCACGTTCAGGAAGAGGTTGATTTTGCACGGGGTGTCGAGGACGCTCCGCATTTAGTTGCCTTCCTCGAACTGGGCGTAGAAGCTGGCGAAGGCGTCTTTTACCATATCCTCGTCGGCGGCCTCTTTTTGCTGCGGGCCGCGGTCGACCAGCTCTTCCGGCAGCTCGTCCAGGAAACGCGACGGCTCTTGGAATAGCGTCTCGCCCAGACGCTTGCGGACCTTGACGTTACTGATCTGCAAGTGATCCTTCGCCCGGGTGACGGCGACGTAGAACAAGCGGCGCTCCTCCTCCAAATTGCCCTCCTCGACGGCGCGCCAGTGGGGGAAGACTTTGTGCTCCAAACCGGTCAGGAAGACCACCGGGAATTCCAGGCCCTTGGAGGCGTGGACGGTCATCAAGCTGACGGCGTCGCCGTTGCTGTCGCTATCCTTGGTCTTGTCGTTGTCGTCGGCCAGCGTGAAGCTGTCGAGGAAGCCGTCGAGGACGCCGTCGGGGTGGTCGCGCTCGAACTCGGCGACGGACTCGATGAACTCGATGACGTTGTCGCGGCGGTTGTCGGCCTCGGCGATGTGTTTGTAGAGTTTCTGGAAGCCGTCCAGGAAGCCGATCTCCTGGAAGTAGGATCTGGTCTTCAAGGCGAGAGCTCCGGGGGTGAAAAGCGCCTCGCGCCATTTGCCGAGGCAGTCCGCGAAGGCCTTGGAGGCGGAGGCGCACTTGGGCAGCACTCCCTGGAGGTAGTCCGGATGGCCGAGCAGCGCCGACATGGGCAGGAACTTCGTGTTCTGGAGGGAGCGGAGCAGCTCCACGGACTTCTCGCCGATGCCGCGGGGCGGCACGCCGAGGACGCGCAGCAGGCTTTGGTCCTCGCGGGGGTTGGAGAGGATTTTCAGGTAGGCGACGGCGTCGCGGACCTCGCGGCGGTCATAGAACGAGCTGCCCGCTAGACGGTGCGGCATGCGTTCTTTCAGGAACTCCCGCTCCAGCACGCGGGACATGTGGTTGGAACGGTAGAGGACGGCGAAGTCGTTGAAGCGCAGGCTCGGGTTCTTGTGCCGCATCTCGAAGACGCTGTCGATGACGCGCCGGGCCTCGGCGGTCTCGTCTTCGGCTTCGACGACGCGGATCAGCTCGCCCTCGCCGCGGTCGGACCAGAGGGTTTTGAGGTGGCCTTTGGCCTTGCTGGCCATGAAGGCGTTGGCGGCTTTGAGGATGGTGTTGGTGGAGCGGTAGTTTTGTTCGAGCTTGATGATCTTGGCGCCGGGGAAATGCCGGTCGAACTCAAGGATGTTCTCGACTTGCGCGCCACGCCAGCCGTAGATGCTCTGGTCGTCGTCGCCGACGGCGCAGACGTTGGCGCGCGGTCCGGCCAGGAGTTTGACCAGACGGAACTGCACATGGTTGGTGTCCTGGAACTCGTCCACCAGCAAGTACTGGTGTCTGGCCTGATATTTCCCCAGAATGTCGGGGAAGCGCGTCCAGAGGTCGGCGGTCAAGGTGAGCATGTCGTCGAAGTCGACCATGTTCTGGAACTTGAGGATCTGTTGGTAACGCTGGTAGACGCGGGCGGTGTCGCGGTCGAAGGTGTTGCCGGCGTTGGCGAGGGCGGCTTCGCAGGAGATCAGCTCGTTCTTGGCGTGGCCGATGGCGGAGCGGAAAATCTCGGTGTCGATGCCGGCCTTGGCCAAGCCCATCTCGCCGATCGCCTGTTTGAGCACTCCGCTTTGATCCTCCTGGTTGGCGATGGAGAAGCCGGAGGTGAAGCCCAACGAGGCGATGTCGCTCTTGAGCACCCGCAGGCAGAAGGAGTGGAACGTGCCCAGGAAAAGCTCCTTGCCTTTCGCCGGGTCGACGAGGTCGGAGACGCGTTCGCGCATCTCCCTCGCGGCCTTGTTGGTGAAGGTCAGCCCCACGATGCTTTTGGGGTCGATCCACTCCCGCAGCATGTTGGCGATGCGGAATGTGATCACCCGCGTCTTGCCCGTCCCCGCCCCGGCGATGACCAGCGACGGGCCGTTGATCGACCTCACCGCCTCGGCCTGCGCCGGGTTCAACCCCCGCCAAAAATCGCTTTTCATACTCAGGTTTTAGGTTTCAAGTTTCAGGTTTTGGTTCGAGATGTTCCGGGTCCACGCCCTCACATGCCGGCGAGGAGGCGTTGCAGTTCGCCCTGGAAGGCCTGGACGTCCTCGGGGGTGGGTTTTCCGCCCTTGGAGTTGTCGAGGCCGAGGCGGCCGCGCTGGTCGAGAATCCAGTCGGCGGAGCAGCCGGAGGGGAACTTGACCGAGCCGGAGGCGAGGGCTCCGGGGCGTTGCAGGGGGCTGAGCTCGACTTGGATGGCGCCGGGCTCGCCCTTCGCTTCCGCGTCATCCTCGTCCAACTCGTCTTCGCCGTCCACCTTGGCGGCTTTGGCGGCTTCCTCCTCCGCGGCCTTCTTGGCGGCGTCCTCGGCGCCGGTGGTGCCCCAATCGATGCTCTCGAGCTCCGACGCCAACAGCCGCAAATCCAGGAAGGTCATGTTGACCTTGTGCTCGTCGCGCAACGTGTCTTGGATGTCCGACAGCGACACTCCCTTGTTGAGCATCCCCGCCACGATTTTCTTGATCTCGTTCTTGTCCATGAGGCAATGTCCCCGACGCTATGTGATTGTGATGTTGAATGAAAAACGGCCCGACTTAGAATAAGCTAGGGCCGTTGGTGTCAAAATCAACCAGGGATCGCCGATTCTTAGAAATCGTTGTTCCCGAGGTCGTAGCCGGCGAACCCGGCGAAGAAGTCAGCGGCCCGGTCCGGATGCATCTTCAGGTCGAAGACCAGCATCCAGCCGGCGCCGACGCCAAAGGCCCAGGGATCTCTGACGCCGTTGGCGTAGGGTATCTCCACATCCGCCGGCTCGACGATCGAATAAGGCTTGACGCTGCCGAAGGTCTGGGAGACCGCGCACTTCTCCACGGCCCAGGGACCAGCCGCGGCGAACCATCCTTCGCTATAGCCGCCACCCAGTTGCGACCAGCCCTTGTCCAGGAAATACTCTTTGCCGTAGCCAGCGCCAAGACGGCTGTACCTGGTGAAGAAGATGTCCACTTTGGTCGTCGGGCCGATACCGGCCTTGAAGGAGAACACGCGCCCCAAATCATTGAGGCGGTTGGGCAAGTAAAGAACCGCATAACGGACTGGGCAGCACTTGACACTGGAGCTGCAGTTCATGGGGCAAACATTCTGCGCCGGGCAAGCGGCGGCCTCGACGGCGACCGGCTTGGCGGCCTCGACGACGACCGGCTTGGCGGCCTCGACGACGGCGGGCTTGGCTGCCTCGACGACGACCGGCTTGGCGGCCTCGACGACGGCGGGCTTGGCGGCCTCGACGACGGCGGGCTTGGCTGCCTCGACGACGACCGGCTTGGCGGCCTCGACGACGGCGGGCTTGGCTGCCTCGACGACGGCGGGCTTAGCCTCGTCCTCGGCTTTGGCCGCGGGTTCGTTCGCTTCGGCATCCTCTTCGGCGTCCTCTTCGGCGTCATCGCCGTCCTCTTTGACTGCGGCGGGCTTGGCCTCCGCCTTGGGCTGAGCTTTGGCGGCCTCGGCGGGCTTGGCCTCGGACTCGTCCTTGTCGCCGACCTCCTCGTCGTCGATATCCTCCTCGTCGGCGTCCTTGGCCTTGGCTGGTGCGGCCTTGGCGTCTTTTTTCGAGTTGTCCGCGGCTATCCCGAAATCGTCCTGGGCTTCGGCGGCCAACAGTTTCGACTCGAATCCCCAACACACCATGCTGACGGTCACGACCAAAGCGAAGAAAAACCTTGCCATTTTTCTCTCCCGAATTGTTGTTGAAGAGTTCTTTAACATTTCGCAAACAATAACGCCTTGCCACCGCTTTGGCAAGCCGTCAACTCGACCTTGCCGCATTTGTCCGCGAAAAAGCGTGGCGCCTCCGTCAACGACCGCTATATTATCCCGCAAACAACAGCCATGGAGGTTCATAGATGGGCGGTTTCACTTTTCTCTGGCCGGACGGCAAGCGCCTGGCCTTGACCACCAGTTGGGACGACGGCGCGATCCATGACCGCCGCCTGGTCGAGCTTTTCAACCGGCACGGAGTGAAGGGCACCTTCAATCTGAACAGCTCCACTCTCGGACAGGAGGGCAGGCTGGCCCCCGCCGAGCTGAAAACTCTTTTCGCCGGGCACGAGGTGGCCGGGCACGGCGTGACTCACCCCTTCCTGGAGCGGCTGCCGGCAAGCGCCATGGTCAACGAGCTGATCGTCGACCGGATCGAGCTGGAGAAGCTCACCGGCTATCCGGTGACCGGTTTCGCCCTGCCTTTCGGAACCTACGATTCCAGGGTGGTGAACGCTCTGGCGGGTTGCGGCTACGTCTATTCGCGGACGGTCAAGGCGACGGACAATTGCCTGCTCCCGGACAATTTCTTGGAATGGCATCCGACCTGCCACCACGCCAAATGCCTGGAGCGGTTGAAGGACTTCGTCGTTCCTGACCAGCCTTGGGCCCGACGCGCCAAGTTGTTCTACCTCTGGGGGCACAGCTTCGAGTTCGACCGTAACGACAACTGGAACCTGATCGAGGAGTTCTGCCAGCAGGTGGCGCATATAGATGGTGTCTGGCACGCCACCAACATGGAGGTCCACCGTTACGTCACGGCCATGCGCTCGCTGGTCTTCTCCGTCGACGGCAGGATGGTCCACAACCCGTCGCGCCTCGCGGTCTGGCATGAGACGGAGGCAGGGCCGGCCGCCATCCCCCCGGGCGATTCCCGCTCGGCCTGAACTTCATTGGTTTTAGGCTCATGAATGATTAAAGAATGGTTAAAACTCGTAATGTCCTGTTGGGAATTATACTGAGTCGATAATATAGTATACATAGACAATAAAGCGGATTTGCGCTTCGTTGTCAGTGTCCAACAGGAGGTTGTCATGATCGACCGGTATGTGTCACGTTGCGGTTCCGCCGAGGCGAAAGTCCTGCTTGTGGAGGACGATCCGGTTAACCGCATGGTCGCAATGGCTTCGTTGAAACGCTGCGGCTGCGAGGTGGCCGTGGCGGTGAATGGCGCGGAGGCTGTGGCGCAATTCATGGCTGGCGCCAAATTCGACATGGTGCTTATGGATCTTCAAATGCCAGTCATGGATGGTCTTGAGGCCACACGGCGGATCAGGCGGCTTGAGAATGGCTCAAAGCATGTGCCCGTGGTCGCTCTGAGCGCCTTGGATTTCCCCGACACCAAACGGGAATGCGTCGACGCCGGCATGGATGGCTTCGTGCCAAAGCCGTTGAGGCTCAATGTGTTGATGGACTTGATGACGACGCATGTTCGCCTGTCGTGGACACAGGAGCTCGCCGACCAGGAGTTGGCGGTCGTTTGATACTCCCGCAGGGCGGGAAAGCCTTCTTGCAACCTCTTTGGCGCATGGAATTTGCCCCGTTAATCAACTAACCTGTGGTTGACATGCCGCCGTATTCATATACCTTTTAAGAGTATGTGAAAGTACTTGCGGGGCTGGAGTGTTATTGCGGGGGGGGGTGAAGCGTTGAAAGTCCTTTTGGTTGAGGATGACTTGGTGAACCGCATGGTAGCCGTGCGTTCCTTGGAGAAGCTTGGCTGCGAGGTGGTGGTGGCGACGAACGGGCTTCACGCCCTGGAAAGCTTCATCGCGGACCTGGGGTTCGACCTCGTGCTCATGGATGTCCAGATGCCAGTCATGGATGGCATCGAGGCCACCAGGCGGATCCGGCTGGCCGAGAATGGAGCCAGCCATGTCCCCGTGATCGCCTTGACCGCCTTGGATTTTCCTGAGACCAGGCGAAGATGCGTCGCGGCCGGCATGGATGGATTCGCACCCAAGCCCCTTGGCTTCAACACCTTCAAAATGTTGCTGTCAGAGTATGCGGGGGGGGCTGCGCTCCAATCCGCCTCCTCTGTCCCGGAGGTCGGCTTGGCAATTGAACCGCCGACCGTCGCTCCCCTTGTGTTTTAGCGCGGCGCCATTATGTTATTCCCAGGCGGTTTAGGCGTCAACGTGGAGGCGGCATGGCGAGGATGGCGGTGCTTTGTTCCGGGCAGGGCGGGCAGGAGGCGGGGTTCTTCGAGCTCCTCCGGACTTCCCCGCAGGCCATGCGCCTTGTCGCCGAAGCCGCTCCCCAACTCACCCCCGAGGCCGCGGCGTGGCTCGGCCGGCCCAACGACGGCCTAGCCCTCCACGACAGCGGCCACGTCCAACAACTCCTTTGTCTGTATCAGCTAGCGGTTTGGGAGGCGCTCAAACCGTTCGCCCCCGAGCCCGAGCTCTTCGCCGGCTATAGCCTCGGGGAACTGTGCGCCCACGGCTGCGCCGGAACATTGTCCCTCCGCGACGTCCTGGCGTTGGCGCGGGACAGGGGGGCGTTCATGGGCGAGGCCGCCTCGGCCACACCCTGCGGCTTGGTGGCGGCGCTCGGGCTCAACGCCGCCCGGCTAGAACCGATCGCCACCGCTTGCCAGGCGCAGGTGGCGATCATCAACGCCTCGGACCACTTCGTGCTGGGGGCGGCGGCGGACAAACTCGACGCACTGACTGACGCCCTGGAGTCCGCCGGGGCGGCGCGGGTGGTTCGCTTGGCGGTGCCGTTGGCCTCGCACTGCGACTTCATGGCCCCCGCCGCCGCGCGTTTCGCGACGAAACTCGCTCAAGTGGAGTTCCGTTTCCCCGCCGTCTCCGCCGTGCTCGCCGGAATCGACGGGGCGACGTTGAGCGGCGCGCCCCAAGCCAGAGCCGCGTTGGCCGCCCAAATCCACCGGACGCTGCGTTGGGACAAGTGCCTGGACACCGCCTGGGCGCGGGGCTGCCGGATATTTTTGGAGCTCGGGCCCGGTTCCGGCCTGGTGAAGATGGTCTTGTCGACTTGGCCGGAGGCGGAGGCCAGAAGCGCGTCCGAGTTCAAAACCCTCGCCGGGGTCCGCAAGTGGCTAGAAGCAAGGCAGTAAAATCGCGACGCCTGGATTTCATCCTCGTCTCGCGACAAGCCGATCGGAGCCAGGCTCTTGACTTTCACGTGACTCATGTCAATATTGGGGGTATGCGACGGCGCCTATTTGCGAAAAGACATGAATTGTGGCATGATTGAGGAAAAGGACACTATGAAACGGTTTGGCATCTTTGTCGACGGCTCCAACCTGAGCGGCTCCATCGGAAAATTGAACATCAAGGTGCGGGACTATGAGGCCTTCTACCAGCACATTTTCAAGGAGGCGGCGTCCGTCTGGTCGAAGAACGTCATCGGGGGGGGCGCCCAGCCTGATTGCCAGCTCCAGCGGACCTACTGGTACCAGGTGGGCTCCATGGACAACCTGGTGTTCGGCGACATGAAGCTCCAGTCCCAGCAGCGGGAGTACTTCGGCAACAACCCCGAGGTGCTCGCCTACTTCACCCAGCAGGCGCAGGCCCAGTTCCCCGACAAAGCCGAGGGCGAGCTCTTCGCCGACGCCTGGAGGCTGTTCTGGGACGCCAGGAGCGGCTGGTACGAGGCGCAACTGCGGCGTCTGAACAGCATCCTGGGCTTCAATTACAAAGTCCAGGAGAGCTGCGACTTCATGCAGATCATCGAATGCGGCCACTGGAAGGTGGATATCCAGAAGGCGGTTATGATGGAGAAGGGCATCGACACGGCCCTTGCGGTCGACGTCGCGACGATCGCGGACAGTCTGGATGTTGTCATCCTGGTCTCCGGCGACGCCGACGCCATCCCCTGCGTGGAGAGCGCCAAGCGGAAGGGCGCGAACGTCGGCGTGGTTGATTTCCTGAGCGGCGATCAACAAGGCCGGCGCGGCAAGCAGGCCTCGTCGCGCCTCCACATGGTTTGCGACTTTGTCATCCGGATAAGCGACTCCGCCTTGATTCGCGACGGTATAGCCATCCCCCGGGAGAAGCGTGAGATGGATCTGACGCATGACTGACCATGCCAAAGGGCGGAGGGGCTGCGGCGCCGCGCTGAACTTCCCCCCATTCTTTGGACCGCAATCCCGATAAATCAAGGTGCGATTTTTTCAGAAGCTGGATGCCTGAGGCTTTTATTATGACGCCACCTCAGTCAAGCCTGCGGATTTCCGCCGATTAATCTTAAGAACGCCTCTTGACAAGGACCGCGGATGACCTTACCTTATTAAGGTAAATAATTACCCTGATACAACATGATGGCTTGCGGCGAATGAACATAAAAGACATAGCGAAACTTGCCGGGGTGTCGGTGGCGTCGGTCTCCAGGACGGTCAACGGCAAGGACAGGGAGAAGGTGTCGCCGCGGGTACGGGAGAAGATCCTGAGTATCTGCGAGGAGCAGCGCTACGCCCCCAACGTCCACATGTTGCGGATGACGTCCCACCGGGCCGACACCATGGCCTTCCTGCTCCCCGGCAACCCCTACCACGGCGAGGGCTTCGCCGAGCGGATGGACGACAACCTGAGCGCGGCGATCCTCGGGGCGGAGGAGGAGCTCGCCTTGTCCTCGACCTTCCTGACGCTGGCCGTCCTCAGCGAGAGCTTCCTCGCCTCGAAGGCCTATCTCAAACTCCACCGCAACCAGACCATCGACGGCATGCTCGTGTGGGGCTGGGCTGGCGAAGGCTACCTCCAGGAGCTGGTCGCGGAGGGGGTGCCGACCGTGTTGCTCCAGGGCGAGGCCGAGGGGCTGCCCTTGAATTCGGTGAGCCCCCAGGACCGGGAGGGGATGAAGATGCTGGTGGACCATGTGGTCGCCCGCGGCCACCGGCACATCGCCGTCGTCACGCCGTGGACGCTTGGCTCCATCGGACGGGAACGCCACCATGGGGCCTTGGAGGCGTTGCGGAGCCATGGGCTAACCCCCTCTTGTATATCTCGGGAGCGGGGCTACACGATAGGGACGGGATATCTGGCCTGTAAGGAGATCTTGGCGCAAGCCCCGGAGACGACTTGCGTGATGGCTTCGAACGACCTCGCCGCGCTGGGCGTCATCAAGGCCGCCAGGGAGCTGGGGCTTGACGTGCCGGGACGACTTTCCGTCACCGGCGCGGACGGCTTGGAGTTCTACGGGCAGATCGCGTTGACGACCTACGCCTCCCCGTCCTACGCCATCGGACGCGAGGCGGCCAAGCTTTTACGCAATGTCGTGGAGGCGCCGGGCAGGACGCCGGAGCGCATCAGGATGCCGGTGAAGTTCATCCCCGGCGCGACCGTCGCCCAACTCGACGGCGCCCCGGATGCGGAGAGACGGAAATAATGGTGAAATCAGAGGGAAACATCATGACTACGACCAAGAACGATATTCGTCCAGCCCCGCCCGTCCCGGCTTCGGACTTCCGCAATTTCACGCTCATCGAGCTGCTCGTTGTGATCGGAATCGTCGCCATCCTCTCCGCCATTTTGTTGCCAGCGCTGAGCAAAGCCAAGGACGCCGGCAAGAGGATCGTGTGTACGGGGAACCTGAAACAGCAGGGCGTGGCCATGCTCTCCTACGTGAACGACTATGATTATTTCATCACCCTGGGCGAGCCGGGCGACACCCTGGACATCTCTTGCCCATCTGTCTTCGGCGGCGGGGAGGGCCACAACCTGCTGGCCGCGCCCCAGCGCCCCTTGTATCCGTATCTCGGGGCTGTCAACTTGAAGCAGGCGTTGAGCGCCAACACCGCCTTCAACTGTCCCAAAGACATGCTAGGCTGCAACCCGAACTGGTCCACGTCCACCTACTATTTTTGGAACGGCAACAGTTACGACTACAACAACGCCGGCGGCTTCGGGGGGTACAAGAATCGATCCAACTGCGTAAATGGCGGCGTACGCGCCGGGCTGGGGGGCATAAAAGCCAACATGGTCATCAACACCGCCCAAAAAGCGATGGTGACTGAAGCCGATATCCCACGCCAGCTTTCGTGGCACGCCAAACGCTCGACCAACATGCTCTTCGTCGACGGGCATGTGGCGTTGATGCTCACCCCATACCCTGGGGGGGTGACCTGGTGTTTCGGGGGGGATGGATTTGTGTTTTAGGATTCGGCCTCAAAAATATCTTCGGAGGAAAAGATGAGAACTGCATTTGGGATTCCGGACGCGCGGTCCGTGATTTTGAAAGGGCCGTTGGGAAACGCCCTGACGCTGACGATCCGCAACCGGCTCAAGAAAGTGGATTACGGGCATCTGGTCGACGTGTTCCGTCATCGGAGGGAGACCGATTTCTTTTGGCGGTGTGAGTTCTGGGGGAAAATTGTTCGTTCCGCCATTTACGCATGGCGCGCGTCCGGGGACGAGGAGCTGTTGCGGATGATCAAGGAAACGGTGTCGGATCTGCTTTCGACACAGACGCCGGACGGCTGTGTCAGCTCCTATCCCACTGAACTGCAAACGCGGGGCTGGGACATCTGGGGACGTAAATATGTCCTATTGGGATTGACCCGGTATTACAACGAAATCGAAGCGGACGAACGCGTGGCCAAGGCCTGCGCCGGTCTTGTCAACCACCTGATGTCCCAAGTCCCCCACAATGGGAAGCGGATCACCGAATACGGCGAACACCAGGGCCTCGCCGTGTCGTCCATCTTGGGCGCGATCGTGAAAACCTGGAAGATCACCGGGGATCCGCGCCATTTGCAGTACGCGCGCTGGATCGTGGCTTGCGGCGGTTCCTTGAAGCACAACATCTACCAGGCCGCGTTGGCGGGGGTTCCCCCGGCCGAGATCGGCAACGGGAAAGCCTATGAGCTGATGTCCTGCTTCGAGGGGCTCGCCGAGTTGTACACGGTCGACCCGAACCCTGAATATCTACGGACGGTTGTGCGGTTTTGGGAACTGGTGCGCGACCAGGAGATCTTCATCACCGGCGTCGGGGGGCTCAAGGACGCGGGCGGGGAATATTTCTTTTACGGGGCCATGCGCCAGACGCGCGACGATTCCGGGAAACTCGGGGAGACTTGTGTCACGACGACTTGGGTGCGTTTCTGCGTGGCGGTCCTTATGCTGACGGGTAGGGCCGACGTCGCCGACGAATTGGAACGCGTCTTCTACAACGGCATGCTCGGCGGGATGAGCCCCGACGGCGCCCGCTGGATGCACGCCAACCCCACCCCGCTCTCTGGCGCATGCTATAAACGCGCCGCCGATGACCAGATCGACGGTTTCGGGGAGGATTGTTGTCTCGCGCAGGGGCCGGAGGCGGTGGTGTCCGCCCCGTTGACGGCGCTGCTGTGCGCCCCGGACGGGATCATGCTTAATTGCTACGAGGACCTTGAGGCGCGTTGCGCGTTGCCGTCGGGGCAAACTGTGGGTATTGAAATCACCGGGGGATATCCACGCCAAGGGCAAGTGCTCATTGAGCTCTCGCTTTCCCGCGCGGAGAGATTCTGCCTTTCCCTCCGCGTCCCCGCCTGGTGGAGCGGAAAATCGGAGCTGACAGTAAACGGGAACAAACAGACGATTTCCCCGGGGAGCTATTGCCGGCTGGATCAGGTGTGGAATCCGGGCGACCGGATTGAAATCCATTTCGACCTTTCGCTCCGCATTGTGGATTCCCCCGATTTGAGCCGAATCGCCTTCATGAGCGGGCCGCTGGTGTTGGCGCAGGACTCCAGGCTTTCCCTCGTGAATGTCCCCGCGCCTACCGATCTTTCTTGCAAGGAGGTGTCGGCGCCCGGTAACATTTATGTGGTGAAAGAGCTGTCCGACGGTTCCCGTCTTTGCGATTACGCAAGCGCCGGAAATCTTTTCGCGAGGGACAATTTGCTATCCGTATGGTTGAAGCGTTAAAATACAAGGAGGCGTTTGCTATGAGAAGAACGATTTTCGGAATGATCTTGGCGTTGTTGTGCTCCGCCGTCATGGCGATGGAGGGCAAGGCGATTTTTTCGCAGGATTTCTCCAGCAGCAAGGCGGAGAATTACAAGCTCGGCCATAACGCGGAGGTTAAAGACGGCAGCCTGGTTTGCGACCGAGGCGACTTCGAGCTGTTTTTCACCGCAGAAATCCCCGTGAAGATATCCTTCAAGGTCCGTGAACTGGAGATTCCCCAGGGCGACCACCACTGGGGCTTTCGGCTCACTGGCGGCGACGGCTATTCCTGCCATGTCTACACCCGCGGCACCGGGAACGGCTTCATCAGCGCGCTCACCCGCAACGGCGGCAAGGTGGACATGGCCACGGGCGGGACGAAGGCGGTCATAAGCCGCGGCAAGGACACGCCGTGGAGCGTGGTGGACATCTATGTCGGCAAGAAATCTTTCGGCGTCAGCGTCAACAACGAGAGCTGCATCGTGCAGGACGTCTCGCTGCTGCCGCTCAAGCAAATGACCTTTTACGGCTACCGGGTGAAATACGAGATCGACGACGTGCTGGTCACGCCCTTGCAGGAAAAACCGGTGACGCTGATCGAGAAGCCGGTCTTCTCCGCCTCCTTCGACAACACCCTCGACGCCAAGGACGCCAACGGCAAGACCATCTCCCCGACACAAAACGTCGAAAGCAGATATCTGCCCGGCGTCTCTGGCATGGGGTTCTCCCCCGAGCCTAACGCCCCCTTCGTCGGCTTCAGATGCTCCCCCAGCTGGAAGGTCACAGCCGACAAGGAGTTCCTCGGTGAGGACGGCGGCGCGGTGGACATCCTTGTTCCCAATTTGAAAGATTTTGCTTTCGAGGCCAAGTTCCAACGCCTCGGCAATGTCCCCAAGGCAGACAATCACTTCAACGTAGGCGTCTCCGCCGCGGGCAAGCCGCTTTGCTCCTTCCATGCGCGCGGCAACAAATGGTGGTTCAACAATCCAGGCCAGAAAGCCCAGACGTTCCAGTCTGAAGGCGGCGGCAAGGACAACCTGGATGGGAAGCTGACGCTATTCAAATTGGCGCGCGAGGGCGGCAAACTCACGTTCTCGCTTGACGGCGAAAGCCATGAGCTTGGCGAGGTCGCGTCAACAGCGGTGACCGGTTTCGGCTTCAACGGCTACGGCGTCAAATACAAGTTAGACGACGTGAAAGTCAGCGGCGGCGCTTTCTCCTTGGACGAGAGTTTTTCCCAAGCCCCTCCCGCCCCGCATGTCCCCGGCGTCGACTATGCCCTAGAAAACCCCTTCGACGACAAGGTGGGCGGGGTTTCCTTCTGGCTCAAGTCCAACGACGGCAAAGGCTTCGAGGCGTTCAACCTCGACAAGAAATTCAACGCCGGCCTCTCGGACATGGGGGCCTCCTTCGACGTCAAACGCAGCGACGCCCAAAGCACGCTTTACTACATGCGGCGTCTGCTGGTGAATCCCGGCGACTGGCACCATGTCGCCCTGACCTGGCAGGAAGACGGCAAAGCCAGGTTCTTCGTCGACGGCCTGCCTTATCCTGTCTGCTTCATACCCGGCCAGCGCTGCCCCCTCTTCTTCAACGCCGACCTCGACGACCTCAAGCGGCTTTCGCTCGGTAGCCGCGGCGACTTCACGCTGGACGAGTTGAACGTTTATCACCGTCCGCTCTCCAACGACGAGATCTACGACCAGTACCGCGCCGTCATGCCCATCGACTTGGTGATGGAGCGTTCCATCGTCGACGGGGAGAAGGGCGAGGCGATCACCCTGCAAGCGGCTCCCGGCGGCTATTACATGCGCCCCTACCCGGTGCCGGGCAAGCCGTTCGTCAAAGCCGACGTCAAGATGAAGCTTGAGCTCTTCGACGCCGAGGGCAAGACGCTCAAAACCGAGAACAAGACGCTCAAGGTCGACCATCCCCTGGACGTTGCCATGGAGAGCGTCAAACTGCCGGCGGGCAACTACAAACTTGTCGCCACCGTCAACTTCGGCGACAAGAGCTTCCAGCGGACTTTCGACGTGGCCAGCTTCAGCGAGCAGGTCGCCACTGCGACGACCAAGGAGCCTTACCAGCTAGGCAAAGTCCTTTTCGAGAAGAACTTCAACGACCCCGCCGACAAGGATCTCGTCAGCGAGGGCGACATGGTGAAAGGCGCGCTCGACGGCGTCGCCTACCTCGAGGCCGGCGCCAAAAAACGCGACCGCTTCGGCTGCGTCGTCTCTTTCCCCAAGGAGGTCATCGGCAAGCCCGTGGTGCTTGAGATCTCCTGGCCGGATGACAAGATGCGCAACATGGGCCTTTACATGTACAAGGAGTCCAAAGTCCAGACGAACCGCGACCGCTTGCAGAGCGGCGTCCAGTCCGGGAACGAGTACCCCAACGGCGGCAAGATAGAGAAGGCGCGCTACCTGTTCTTCCCCGGCGGCGAGAACTACCTCTTCGAGGCCCGCACTCTTGCCCCCGGCCAACCCGCCGCAGTGAGCGGCATTAGTGTCCACGAACTAGTCGGCGAGCTGCCCCGGCTGGCGGTCCACTACCCCGAGAACATGGAAGGGCGTCATTTCGGACACACCGACGAGGACCAGACCTTCACCAACAACCTGCGCGTCGACAACGAGCTGACCAAAGAGTATCCGCGGCGGACGCTCATGCAGAACGACGACCTGATGCGCTACTTCGACTACACCGGCCAGAACACCATGCATTACCCGACTTGGCGTTACACCTACAGCTTCAACCCCCTGGAAGGCAGCATCGGCAACGGCATGTATCCCGGCATGCCCGGGGAGCTGTCCTACGTCTTCGACTCCTTCCACCGCCATGGCAAGAAATACGTGGCGATGATCAACTTCTTCTCCTTGCCCGATCTGGGTGAGACCGACGCCATACAGCGCGATTTCTCCGGCGAGGGTATGGTGTCGCAGGACCGGTTCGGGAACGAGGGTAAATTCTTCGGCAAGAAGATCGGCAATATCGCCAACCCCGAGGTGCGGAAAATGTTCATCGACTACTTCCGCGACACCGTCAAACGCTATGCCAGGAACTCCGGTTTCGGCGGCGTCGAGTGGTGGATGAACTTCGGCGCCTGGCCAAGCCTTGACGTAGGCTACGACGACTACACGGTCAACGCCTTCTCCAAGGCCACCGGGACTGACGTACCCAAGAAGGTTGCCGAACGTCACGGCGTCCTCACCCAGGAGCCGGTTCGGAGCAAGTGGCTGAAGTGGCGTTCCGAGCAAGTCACGGAGTTCATCCGCGAGATGCGCGCCATGCTCGACGAATACAACCCGGACCTGAAACTCAACCTCGCCATCCGGCAGTCGCCCGACATGTATGAGGAAAAGGGTGTCGACCTCGCGGCGATCAAGAAACTCAAAAACATCACGCTCGTCGCCGAACGCGCCCCGACCAGTTACCGCTGGGAGATGCATTGGGGGAAACCCGAATCCACCCAATACGAGGAGATGTATGACGCGGCCGCGCCCATGATCAAGGACTTCCAGGTTGACGGAGCAGTCGGGGCGGTGGCGGCCGGCAATTCTTATTTCGAGACCTTTAACGACTCGCTGATGCCCAAGCGTTTCGCGTCGTATTTCCAAGACGCCGACGCCAAGCAGCACGGACGCTTCTTCCTCAAAGAGCCCGCCTTCGCCGTCGGCGCCATGGACGCGCTGGAGTTCGTCATTGGCCAACAGCCCCTCGGCACCCTCGGCCGCGACGAGGAGACCCGCGAGTTCACCCAAGCCTATTGCGCCTTGCCCGCCAAGCCCTTCAAGGCCATTCCCGGCCTGACCGACCCGGCGGTGGCGCGCTACTTGAACACCCCCAACGGCACCTACTTCTACGTCGTCAACATGCACCACAGTCCGGTCGAGGTGGAGATCGACTTCGGCAAAAAGAGCTTCCTCGGCCTGTTCGGCGGCGTCGATTACATCGACCTGTCCACCGACGAGACGCTCTCGTCCGACACCATCGCCCTCAAGCCCTTCCAGCTACGCTCCTTCTTGATTCCAAACAAGGAGGTCGCCCCGCTCAAGGCCGAGCTGGCTGGAGTGCCCGCCGAAACCGACGAGTTCTACCAGAAGCGCGTCGCCGACCTTAAGGACGCCATCGCCCGGCTGGAGAAGGACAAAATCGGCGTCGAGCAGGAGAAACAGGATGTGGCCGCCGTCGAGAAGGCGTTGTCCGAGAAACGTTACGCCGAAGCCCACCGGCTAGCCTTCTCCCGACGCATGAACCAGGTCTTCCAGACGTTGCGGGACATCAAGAACATCATCCGGCGCCAGGCCTTGATCGATCAGGGCGTCTACCGGGTGAATTGCGGCTCCTTCGGTTTCTACGAGGCGCCGAACGGCCAGTTCTTCTTCCCCGACCAGAAATTCGACGGGCTTTACGGCTATGTCGGAAGCTACAACAGCGTCGGCCGGGACATCGGCAAGATCAAGGGCACCGACACGCCGGAAATCTTCCGCACCGAGGCCTACGACATCTCCGGTTACAAATTCAAAGTCCCCAACGGGGTCTACCAGGCGACATTGTACGTCAAATGCGGTTATTTGCCCGGGTTCAATAAGGGGAATTTCGAGTTCTCGGTCAAGGCCAACGGCAAGATGGAGCTCTACAAATATGACCTCTTCACCGCCACCGGCGGCGACTTCGACAAGGCGCTGGCCGTCGTGATAAAGGGCATCAAGGTCACGGATAACATCCTGTTCTTGGAGTTCCTCTACCATCCGACCGCCACCAACCCGATCAATGGCACCGTCCGGCTGGCGAACGCCATCGAGATCGAACCGGAGAAGGTATGATGGGGAAGTTCCACGCGTTGGCTCTCGCGCCGCTGCTTGCCGGAGGCTGCGCCACCGACACCGCCTACCGTCCAGACCAGTTGATCCGGGTCGAACACCCCGCCTACGTGGCGGAGCTGGTCAAGCCCGAGACCGCGGAGTTTGGCGACCGCCACGCCCGCTTCGTCGAGGGCGGCTGGCTGGTAGGACTCACCCCGAAGGCCACCGGGGAGAATATCTTTTATGACATCACCGTCATCCCCGGACATAACACCCGGGGACTGCCATTGGAGTTCCGGGACGCCCTGCCGCTCGACGGCGACCGCCTCCTCCGTCCCGGGGTTGGGATCGTCAGCCGGGAGGGGAAGAGCCGCTTCGACGACGTGGCGGTGGAACGTTATCCCTGGTTCTCGTCGGTGGCCCGGGACGGGAAGGTGACGACCGTCCGCTTCCACCAGTTCGCGCCCCGCCATTATTTCTACACCCGGACAGTGAGCTTCGACGATGCCTCGAAGCGCGTCGTCTTCGAGGACGAATTGAGGAATCTTAGCCCGGCCACGTTGGCGAGCCGGATATTCTTCCATCCCTTCTTCAAGTCGCCCAAAAACGCCGCCCCCTGGTGCCGGATCGACACCAAGCCGGATTTCGCCAACCCCGAACGCCCCCCCTTGCCAAGCGACACTTATGTGGAAGCAAAAGTCCCCGACGGCAAGTCCTGGTTCGTGTGCGGCGCGGGCGGCAAACCGCTCGCCGCCCTCTGGGTCGAGGGGGCCAAGGAGGTCGGCTACTGGCGCGAGCCGCGCCCGGAGGGGCAAGTGTTCGCCGTGGAGCCTTTCGTGGATATCGCCGTCCCCCCGTGGGAAACTCACAAATGGACTTGGGGCATTGAAGTCCCCTGACAACTCGAGGGAATACAAAATGAATACGACGCTTTACCGTGACAAGATCTACGCCTGCTGGGCCGGGAAATGCCTGGCGGGAGCCATCGGGATGCCTTTCGAAGGCGTGCCTTACCGCCCCAACCTGATTCCTGAAAACATTGTCGTCCAGGACGTCCCGAACGATGACCTGGAGATGCAGCTGATCTGGCTCGCCGCTCTGAAAAAGCATGGCGTCGCCTTGGACGACGCGCTGATGGGGCAGATCTGGAGAGACCACATCCCCGCCGGTTGCGACGAGTATAGCGTCGCCATCCGCAACCTCCGGCACGGCGTCATGCCGCCGGTCAGCGGCTGGCTCGACAACTGTTTCGCCGACGGCATGGGAGCCACCATCCGTAGCGAGATCTGGGCGCTGGTCTTCGCCGGCCGCCCCGACGCGGTCGCCAATTTCGCCGCCCTCGACGCCGCCGTCGACCACTGGGGCGACGGCGTGTGGGGCGAGGTCTTCATGGCGCTCATGGAATGCCATGCGCTCGCAGGAAACGACACCGAGGAGTCTATCCGTTTCGCGCTGTCCAAGTTGCCTGAATGCCGCTTGGCGGAAGCTGCGCAGTATGTGCTGGAACTGCATGAGCGTTCCAACTCCGAAGTCGATGCCGGGACGATGATCCGCGCCCAACTCAACCATTACAATTTCACCGACTGCGTGATGAACCTCGCCTATGTGTGCTACGCCTTGCTGTGGGGCGGTGGCGACTTCCTGAAAAGCGTGCTGCTGGCCGTCAACATGGGCCGCGACACCGATTGCACGGCGGCGACGGTCGGTGCGTTCCTCGGCGCCTGCCACGGCTCCGCAATTCTGCCCAAGGAGTTGCTCGCCAAGCTCAATGACCAGCTCGCCTTGAGCCCCTACGTGCAGGCCGTACCGAATATCCCGCGCACCCTCACGGACACCGTCCGGGAGACGATCGAGCTGCACGAGAAACTATTGCCCCTCCTGCCGAAAACTCAATACAAGCTTTATGAGCCGTATCGATCTGACGGTGGCGAGCCCGCCATCTGCCGCCAGCGGTGGCTGGTGCTGGATGGCGCCGAACACGACATCGCGCGGATTCAGAAGGCTCTCGTAGAGACGGGCCGCTGCCCCGACGAGCTCCGCGCCAAGGTGATTGAAACTAGCCAGATACAGTTCGACCTCTCGTCTTTCGCGCACGACGCCAACACCCTGCATCTATACTCTTTTCTGCGCGTGGAAAATCCGCCTGACAAAACCGTGATCTCGGCCACAGCGGACGTCGGCATGACCTTGTGGTTGGATGGCGACCGCCTGCTAAACCACCATTCGCGCCAGCTTTCCATCCCCTCGTTCCACCGCCCGGAAGGTGGCTGCTCGTTTATGTATCCATTTACGAATGGCGCGCGACATCTGGCGCATGTCCAGCTTTACAATTGCCTGCCGCCGCTGAGATGCAGCGTCATGTTCGCCGATCTGGCGAACAATCACCTCGACGGCTTCCGGTTCAAAATCTAAGCGAAGGCGACAATGTCTGGATGTGACGAGTCTGGGACTACCATTGCCTGAAGTCCGGCGTCCCAGTCTCGTCGCGTCATTTGCGCATGAAATAGGCGCCCAGCGCGCCCCGGAACACTTTGAGCTCAGCCCGGCCGGTCAAGCCCGGCTCGAAGTCGCGGAAGGCGTTCCGCATCTTCAGCTTCAAGGTGTAACGCGCGGCCGGGGCGGACAGGTCGGTTTGGATTTCCACTAGCGTGGCGTCGACCAGCCCGTACTCCTGGAAGGCGAAATTGTCCAGATAGATCTTCGCCTCCGTCCCGGGCTGGAACTCGTCGCGGTGGTCCTGGTTGACCGCGACGACGAAAACCCGCTCCAAGTCGGCGGCCAGCAGCACGGGCTCTCCCTTGCGGGCGACTTCGCCAACGCGGCCGGCGCGGCTGAGTATCTCGCCGTCGAAGGGGGCGCGGAAGAGCTTACGTTCTAGGTCCTGGCGCAGCAGTCCCTGGCGGGCGTCCAAGGCCAAGAGTCTGGATTTGAGCGCGAAGCGCACCGGGCGTTCCAAGGGGTTGAGGAGCTCGGCTTCGAGCGCTTGCCGTTCCTGGGCGCAGGCGGAGAGCTCGAGTTCCTCGCGGGAGCTGTCCAGCGTGGCGAGCGTGTCGCCCCGTTTGAACGTCGTCGCCGGGAACACGTAGGCGAGTCTGCCGTCGTCGGGGAAGGACACCGCCAGCGTCCGGGCCGGCATCACCCTGCCGGGGGCGGAGACGGAGAAGTCCATCGGGACGAGGACGGCGAACAGGCCGACGGCCAGGAGCATCCCCCCGACCAGCAGCAGGGCCAGCGAGGCGATCCGGTTGACGGTCATCATGGCGACTCCTTCATTGTTCGGCGCTGGACCAGTAGTTGCGTTCCAGCCTGGCCTTTTCCATTTGTTTGGAGTACATCTCGAAATAACGGCCGCGTTTCTCCAGCAGTTCCTGGTGTTTGCCCTGCTCGACCACGGAGCCCTTCTCTATCACCACGATGTTGTCGGCGTCCATGATGGTGGAGAGGCGATGGGCGATGACCAAGGTGCCGCGGTTCTTGAAGATCTCGCGCAGCGCCTCCTGGATGAGGCTTTCGCTTTCGGAGTCGAGGTTGCTGGTGGCCTCGTCGAGGATCAGCAGCCGCGGGGCGGTCAAGACGGCGCGGGCGAGGGCCAGGCGTTGTTTCTGGCCGCCGGAGAGCTTGACGCCGCGTTCGCCGATGACGGTGTCGTATTGTTTTTCGAGGGCTTCGATGAATTCGTGGCAATGCGCGGTGCGGGCCGCCGCCAGGACCTCCGCGTCGGAGGCGCCGGGCCTGCCGAAGACGATGTTGTCGCGGACGGTGCCGTCGAAGAGGAATACGTCCTGGAGCACCAGGCTGATCAGGGCGCGGTAACTTGACAAGGTGGCCTGGCGGATGTCGAGGCCGTCGACCAGGACCGCTCCCTCGGTGACGTCGTAGAAGCGCGCGACCACGTTGGTGATGGTGGTCTTGCCGGAGCCGCTGGGGCCGACCAGGGCGGTGACTTTGCCGTCGGGGATGAGGAGGTCGACGTGGCTCAGAGCCTTGGTGCCGTCGGGGTAGGCGAAGGAGACGTCCTTGAGTTCGATGCCCTGTTTGACGCCGTTGACCTCCACCGCGCCGGGGCGGTCGAGGATGTCGGCTTTCTCGTCGAGCAGGTCGAAGCTGCGCTCGGCGCAGGCGAGGCTCTCCTGGAAGCTGGAGAAGGAGCCCATGATCTCGAAGATGGGGATGAAGAGCCAGCGGATGAAGCTGATGAAGACCACCAACGAGCCGACGCTCATTTTTCCGGTGAAGACGTAGTAGCCGCCGAAGAGCCAGATGGACACTTCCAGCGAGTAGTGGGTGAGCCAGATGCAGCGGTGGGTGAGCATGCCGACCATGAAGCTGTAGATGCTTTTGCGCCGCAGCAGGTTGGTGCCGCCGGAGTATTCGTTCTGGACGGTCCGTTCGCGTTGGAAGCCGCGGACCACCTGGATGCCGGTGAACACTTCCGTCAGGTGGGCGTTGATCTCGGCGACGTCTTTGCGCAAAAGTTTTTGGAACGGGCGCATGATGTTGAAGATGAAGAAGGTCAGCATCCCGATCACGCCGCAAAAGCCCAGGCAGATCACGGTCACTTGCCAGTTGAGCAGCGCCAGCGAGGCCAGGGCGATCGTGAACATCGCGACTGCCCGCAGGGGGTTGATCACCGCGTAGTCGACCAGTTTGGCGGTGGCGTCGGTGTCGCTTTGCAAGCGGGAGATGACGCCGCCGGTCTTGAGTTTCTGCAGGAAATGCAGCGGCAGCGTCTGGAGATGCCGCATCAGTCGGCGTTTGGTCTCCAGCAAGATGTTGCCGCGGAGGATTTCGAGCATGTAGTTGTTGAGGCTGTCGAGGCCGACTTGGCAGAGCGCGAAGACGAAGAGCAAGGCGCAGCAGGCGGCCAACAGCCCGTAGCTCTTCTGGGGGATGATGGTGTCGATCATCAGCTTGCTGAACCACGGGAAGGTCGCGCCCAGGCATTGGAGCAGCAGGTTCATCGCCACGATCAATGCCAGAGCTCGGCGCTGGCCGCCGAGCTCGGCGAAATAGCGTCGCATCAGCAAGAGCACCGACTTCTTAGGCCGGTTGCTGATCTCCTCGCCGTCCGGCCCCACCGCCGGCGGTCGCCGGAACGAGAAGACCCCGTTGTCTTTGATGAACCGCCGGTACTGCTGGCGGCTGCCGCTTTTGTCCCGCGCCATGCCCGCGCCCTTTCCTGAGCGGCTACCATAATTCGTTGCGGCCATCAAGTCAAGCCAGGGGGATGGCCGGAGCGGGGGCGGGGGCGAAAAAGAAGCGGCGCGCCCGTGGGCGCGCCGCTTGGTCGTCGTTGTCAGTCCGTCATCAGCCGAGGAGCTGGAGGACGCTCTGGGGCAGCTGGTTGGCCTGGACCAACATGGCGTTGCCGGCGTTGGTCAAGACTTGATACTTGGTGAAGTTGGTGGACTCCCTGGCCATGTCGATGTCGCGGATTTTGCTTTCGGCGGCGCGGAGGTTGTCCTCATAGGAGAGCAGAGCGCTGGCGGTTTGCTCCATGCGTTTCTGCTGGGCGCCCAAGGAGGCTCGGGCGTTGGCGACGAAGTCGATCGCCTTGGCCAGCTTGCCGATGACCTCGTCGGTGGTCAGGCTGATGCCGTGGTTCACGTCGATGATGCTGCCCCAGGTGACCTCGGTGCGGGACGAGGAGGTGACGATATTGGAGCTGTTGTACCTGTAGGTGGCGACGGTGCCGATATTCTCGGTGTTGGTGACTTCGAGGTTGGCCATGCTCAACTCGATGGTCTGGTCGACGTCCGGACCCACCTGGATGTCGATTTTCCCCTGCTCGATCTTGTCGCCGGGCTGGGAGGTGAGGGCGACGCCGTTGCCGCCGCGGAAGAGGTAGAGGCCGTTGAACTTGGCGGCCGCGGTGTATTTGGAGGTGATACGGGTGATCTCCTCCTGCATCTGCTTGAACTCGGTGTTGACGTTGGCGACGTCCTGGGAGCTCTTGGTGCCGTCGTTGCCCTCGATGGCCAACTCGTTCATGCGGGAGAGCATGTCGTTGACTTTTTGGAGCCAGCCGTCGGCGGTCTGGATCATCGAGATGCCGTTGTCGACGTTGTTGCGCGCCATGGAGGTGCCGGCGGCCTGAGCCCTCATGCGCTCGCTGATGCCCACGCCAGCCGGGTCGTCGACCACGCTGATCACGCCGGTGGACAATTTGTTCATGGAGCTCTGCATCGACCCCAGGTTCGTGGTGTAGTTCGACCAGACGTTGAAAGCGGCCGTGTTGTTTTGGATTCTCATTTTGACACCTTCCTTAGTTTTTCTTTGTGACATCCTTGTCAACGGCGCTTCCTGGCCGTTGCTCTGAGTATCTCTCGCCTGGCCATCTGGCCAGCTTTAACCTTTCCGTTGTTGCCTGCTCTCTTCCGCGCTTCGTCCTGGCGGAGCGCATTGGTTTAACGTCGCATGAGCCGTGCCAACCCCCGGAAATGACTGCGAGGGCGTTGTTTTGTTGGTGTAAGGTGTTGCGGTGTATGTTATTGTGTGTCACTGCGCCCGGTTGTCGTCTTGCCGCGGCCAGGGGGGAGGCTCGACGTGGGGGAGGGGACGGCGGGGGGCGCGGAACTTTTTTCCAATTTTCTCGCGGACTGGGGGTAAATTTTTCTCTCCAGTCGCCGACAGCGGTCGCGCCCGCCTGGAATTCCGGCGGGTTGGACTTGAAAAGAGCGAAATCCATCGTATTGTCGACTTGGGACATTGGGATACTCTGTTTTTGTTTTTTGGACGCGGCCCGCGACAGGCCGGTTTCTCCAGACTAAAAGCGTGAAAGCGAGGGTGAGAGATGAAACTAGGCATGATTGGTTTGGTATTGGCTGCGACGTTGTTTTCCGCCGGGGCGAGGGCGGAGGAGCTCAAAGGCGAGATCTCGCTGTCGGGGGCCTGGGCGCTCTATCCGATGGTGGTGAAATGGGCGGAGGAGTTCAAGAAGCTCCATCCTGGCGTGAAAATCGACATCGCCGCCGGCGGGGCTGGCAAGGGCATGGCCGACGCTTTGAGCAAGGTCGTGGACCTGGGCATGGTCTCCCGCGAGATCAACTCCGCCGAAGTGGCCAAGGGGGCGTGGGTGCTCTCGGTCACCAAGGACGCGGTGGTGCCGGTGATCTCCGAGGAGAACCCGTTCAAGGCGCAATTGCTGGCCCGCGGCATCACCAAGGACGCCTTCAAGGGGATCTGGCTGACCGAGAAGACCAACGATTGGAGCCAACTGGCTGGCGGCGGCAAAGGCGCGGACATCCACGCCTACACCCGCTCCGACGCTTGTGGCGCCGCCCAGACCTGGGCTGCGTATCTCGGAGTCAAAGCCCAGGAGGACTTGCAGGGCGTGGGCGTCTATGGCGACCCCGGGCTGGCCGAGGCGGTCAGGAAAGACCCGCTCGGCATCGGCTACAACAACGTCAACTACGCCTTCGACGCCAAGACCAAGCGTGCGGTGGCTGGCATCATGGTGGCTCCGATCGACATCGACGGCAACGGCAAGCTTGATCCCGCGGAAAACTTCTACGCCAACCGCGACAGCCTCGTCCAGGCCATCGCCGAGGGCAAATATCCCTCGCCGCCAGCCCGCGAGCTCTACTTGGTCGCCAGCGGCAAGCCTGACAAACCCGTCACGCTGGAGTTCCTCCGCTGGGCCTTGACCGACGGGCAGAAGTTCGTGCCGGAGACCGGTTACATCAACCTGCCCGACGCCAAGCTCAAGCAGGAATTGGGGAAACTCTCCAAATAATGTCCGCGAGGCGTTTGATCCTGGACCGAGTGGCCGGCAAGCTCATGTGGGCGTTGACGGTCATCTCCTGCCTCCTGGTCATCGTGATGCTGGCGGGGCTCTATTTGCGTTCCCGGCCGATTTTGGAGCTGGGGCCGTTGAGCGACCTCTTGCTGGGGTTGAAGTGGCGCCCGTCGCGGGGCGAGTTCGGTTTCGCCCCGTTCATCATGGGGTCGCTCTGGGTCACGGGGTTGGCGGTGGCCATCGCCGTGCCCTTCGCGCTGCTCACGTCCATCTACCTTTCGGAATACGCCGGCAAGACGGTGCGGGCCGCCGCCAACCCCCTGATCGACCTGCTCGCCGGCATCCCCTCGGTGATCTACGGCATCTGGGGCGTGCTGGTGATCGTGCCGTTCATCAAGGACGTCGTGGCCCCGGCCTGCGGGGTTTTCTCCAGCGGCTATACCGTGTTGGCGGCGGGGGTGATCCTGGCGATCATGATCCTGCCGGTCATCATCCACGTCTCGCTGGAGGTGTTCAAGGCCGTCCCCAAGGACACCCGCGACGCCTCGTTGAGCGTTGGCGCCACCAAATGGCAGACGGTCAAGCATGTGGTGTTGCGCAAGGCGGCCCCGGGACTGGTGGCGGCGGTGGTGCTGGGCGTCTCGCGGGCTTTCGGCGAGACCATGGCGGTGATCATGGTGGCTGGCAACGTCCCCAAACTCCCCAGCTCGCTGCTCTCCCCGGCCTACCCGCTGCCGGCCCTGATCGCCAACAACTTCGGCGAGATGCTCTCGATCCCGCTCTACGACGCCGCCATGATGTTCGCCTCCCTCATTTTGCTGCTGGTGGTGGTTTTCTTCAACGCCCTGGCGAAAATCATCCTGGTGAGAATCGAAAGGAGCGTGCGATGAGATTCGACCGCCGCCGTCTGGAGGAGAGCTTCTTCAAGGCCCTGATGCTCGCCGCGTCCGGCTGCATCCTGCTGGTCTTGCTGGCCATCCTGGGTACCATCCTGGGCAAGGGTTTCTCGTCCATGAGCTGGGAGATGCTGAGCAAGACACCCGAGGGCGGCTTCTACCTAGGGGGCCGCGGCGGCGTGCTCAACGCCATCCTCGGCACCCTCTATCTGGCGGGCGGCGCCACCGTGGCCGCCACTTTCCTGAGCCTGCCCGTTGCCCTCTACCTCAACTCCTACCGCCGCAAGGACTCCAAGCTCACCGCGATGGCCCGCTTCTCCTTCGACGTCCTCTGGGGGGTGCCCTCCATCGTCTACGGAGCCTTCGGCTTCACCTTGATGCTCTGGTTCGGGCTCAAGACCTCGTTGCTCGGCGGCATCATCGCCGTGACCTTGGTCATCCTCCCCTGCATGTGCCGGGCGATGGACGAGGTGATCCGCATGATCCCCAAGGACCTCGACGACGTCTCGTTGTCGTTGGGCGCCACCAAGTTCGAGACCGCCTTCAAGGTCATCGCCCGCCAGGCCTTGCCCGGCGCCGTGACCGCCATCCTGATCTCCTTCGGCCGCGCCGCCGGCGACGCCGCCGCGGTGCTGTTCACCGCCGGCTTCACCGACTCCGTGCCGCAGGGCCTGACCCATCCCGCCGCAACCTTGCCGCTGGCGATCTTTTTCCAGCTCGGCTCGCCGCTGCCGGAAGTCCGCGACCGCGCCTACGCCTCCGCCTTCATCCTGACCGCATTGATCCTCCTGGTCAGCGTCGTCGCCCGCGCCGTCAGCTCCAGATTCTCTAGACACATCGTGAAATAACCCGGAAGGCCAGCCATGCAAGCCAGCTCCCCCATCAGCGTGAGGAACTTCAACGTCCACTACGGCAAACATCACGCCCTCAAGGATATCAACATCGAGATCCCCGCCAAGAAGGTGACCGTCATCATCGGCCCCTCCGGCTGCGGCAAGTCCACGTTGCTACGCTCCTTCAACCGTCTCATCGACACTGTCGATGGCGTCAAGGTCTCCGGCCAGGTCTTGGTCGACGGCGAGGATATTTTCGCCCCGGACGTCGAGGTCACCCACATCCGCAAGAAGATGGGGTTGCTCTCCCAGAAGCCCTGCCCGTTGCCCATGTCCATCTACGACAACGTCGCCTACGGCCCGCGCATCCACGGGACGCGGCGCCGGGCCGTTTTGGACGAGCTGGTCGAGCGCAACTTGAAGCACGTCGGCCTCTGGGACGAGGTGAAGGACCGGTTGCGGAAACCGGCCACCGACTTGTCGATCGGGCAGCAGCAGCGGCTCTGCCTGGCGCGCGGGCTGGCCGTCGAGCCCCAGATCATCCTGGGCGACGAGCCCACTTCCGCCCTCGACCCCAAGGGCAGCAAGCGCATTGAGGAGCGCTTCCTGGAGCTGAAGAACGACTACACCATCGTGGTGGTGACCCACATCCTGCGCCAAGCCAAGCGCCTGGCCGACTATGTCGTTTTTCTCTACCTCGGCGAGCTCATCGAGCACGGTCCGGCCGCCGAGATTTTCAACAACCCCAAAGAGCAGATGACCCGCGAGTACATCCTCGGCACCATCAGCTAGGGTTGAGGCGCACAAGGTAATTCCAACGCCGTCCCGCGGACGGCGTTGGAAGCGTTAGGCGAGAAGGGGGCCTGTTCTCGGCAAGCCGAGGGGATGGCTGTGAGATCATTTCACGAGCCTATAGTACCAGTTGACATCACCGTTCAGCCCGGATAGCATGGTGCCTTGTTTTTTCCACTCCGCATGGCCGTCGGCCCAGGACATGTTCACGCCGCCAGAATGCCGGTTTCCAACCGCGGGGGTGGGTCTATTGACTGACGTGGGGCCGTAGGCGTAGAGGTAGTCCCAAACGCCGAGGTTGATCCAGTCGGTGGTGTCGCCGTTGCACACCGTCTCGCTGGGCCTTGTGGCCTTGGCCAGCGTCCACCTAGTGGTGTAACCAAAGCTTTGGATGCTCCAACCATAGCCACCTTGAAGGCCAGGACTGCCGGCGAACACTTTCAAGTTCATCCATCGAGGACAGTGGAAGACCCCCTTCTCCAGCAATATCGCGCCTGGATCGGAGTGGCTGAAGGTGTCGACTCTCAGATCAAGATATGGCGCGAGCTCATACTTCCACTCCATGGGATTGTCGCCGCGGTTGGAGACGGGCATCCAACCAGTGTAGTCGTCGACATAGGAGAAAATCGCGAGGAGCTGCTGCTTCTCGTTGCCTAGACACAACGTCCTAAGCGAAAAAGCCTTGGCTTGGGCCAGGGCGGGAAGCAGCAATGCGGCCAGGATGGCGATCACCGCGATTACGACTAGCATTTCCACAAGCGTGAAACGAACGCCAAAATCGTCACGGAGCCGCAATGCCTGACCGCTGGGTTTCATGACTATCTCCATTCCGCTATGTAGTTTCCGGCCGGAAGGGGCTTGTTCCCAACGAAACTCCGGAGCGGCCGCCGGCCATCCCCGTCCGTTCTCCAGACGCCGAGCTGTCCGGAGCCCATCGCCTCAGCGGTCCAGCGGTAGTTCCCGGCGGGAAGCGGCTGGAAGTCGAGCTCCAACCAGTCGGAGTCGGCGAACGCGGGGAAATCGCAGGTGACGAGGGGAGCCCCACCTTCTTGCGCCTCCGTCGCATATATCGACACCTTGAGTCCGCTGGCGTCGGCGTCGCCAAACGCCTTGATCCTGAGTTTGTCAAAAGGCGCATCCGCGGTGAATTCTTGGCCCAAGGGCGAACCCGCCTTGGCGAGTTCGCCAGCGTCAGGAGCCTTGCCATAAAGCCGGTTCCAACCATCGATACCCTCGATGAGTATGGCCTCCACCTCCCAAGGCCGCAATGCCACCTCAAGATGTGAGACATCCCCTTCCGCCACGGGGTTGGAATCAACCAACAAGCTTACGGACTTGTAGCTGGAGAAGCCCGCGAGCCCCATCTCCTTCAGCGGAACCCGGAGGCTGGCCTTGATTGCGGACGGACTGTTGTTGCCAACCACTACGAGCGCTTGGTTCCCCCTGAAGCAGGCATAGGTTTGAAGCTTCGTCCCGGCTGCGTCGACCTTGACGACGTTCCGGTCCTTCATCCTCGCCGAGAAGGGGGAGAGGATATAGTCATAGGCCTTCCGCACGGCGAGTATCCGTTTGATCCTCTCGTGGAGGGCGGCTTTGGCGGGATCCTCAAGCGAAGCCCAGTCAATGGGCGCGAAATAGAGGCACTCCCCGTATTTCCCCGAAAGGGTTGTGGCCTTCAAATCCATGTCGAAGTCTTTCTCCCCCGCTCCTGAGGCGGAGGTGAAGAAGCTTCCGCCATAATTGCTGCCTTCGGCGCCAAAGACGCTTATGTCCCCCTCGGCCTCGTCCAGCTTCAGGAGGAAATGCCCGTAGACAAGCTTGTTGAGTTTGAGGGTGAGCCACTCGTCGCCGCCAAAGCCGGTGAAGGTTTCCTGGGCGACGGGCTGCCCTTTGGAAGTGTCCTCGATCTTATATGAGGGCGCGGAATGGAACAGCGTGAGTCTTAGCTTGTTGGTCGGGAGCTTCCCGGAAGCTTTCACGTGGACGGACACTTCCGTTGTCCCCCTCACCGAGAAATCCTGGGCCAGACACCCGTTGCGCCCAAGCTTCCTGAGTTGCCCTTTCACCGCTTGTTCCCCAACGCTGTTGTATATTCCCCACGTCATGGCCATGACGAAAGCGTCAGGGGTTCGTCCCGTCGCATAGACGATCTTCGAATTGAACTCGTCACCCATGCGCCAAAGGGGGATGAACGGCGAGAGTAGCGCGACGAAAGACACGGGTTTGCCTTCGGAGGTGAACGTCAGGTAGTCATGGGAGGATATCTCGACGGCATAGTAGGCCTGTTCAAGTCTCTTCACCTCGTCGGCGACATCAAGCGCCAGGAAACTATAGCTCCCGCAGTAGTCCATCTGCCCGATGTGATAGGCCATCTTTCGTTCGGGGCTCCCCCCCTCGGACATTATCAGCACAGGCCGACCCGCGGCCTCGCACCGAAGCCTGACCTTGTCCCAAAGATCGTAGCCTGAAACTGCGGGCTCGCAGTCGCAGCGGAATCCGTCCAAGTCATATTTAAGAGCCCATTTGTCGCACATCGTGTCGATCCACCATTCGCGCGCCTTCGGCTGGGTCCAATCGAAGTCGGCCATGCCCCAAGTTCCGATTATCTTCCCGTCCTTGTCCTTCTTGAACCAGTCGGGATGGTCGGTGAGCATCGGGCTGCCGAAAACCACGCCATGCGGCACCACGTCGAGGAGCACCAGGATGCCCAGCTCATGAGCTCGCTGGACGAACAGTTTGAACTCGTCCGGCGTCCCGAGATAGGGATCAAGGTTCTCGTTGTCGGAGACGCCATAGAAGTTGAAGAACGCTGGGGCGGTCTTGCCGTTACGCTTCGCGACGGGGTTGAGCAGGATGCAGTTCACGCCCAGATCGGCCAGATAGTCGAGCCTCTTCGTGGCGGCGGCGATGGAAGACTCCCCGTCTTTCGGCTCCGCGAACTTGTCGATGCGGAGCTGGTAGACGCAGTCCAGCTTATGTATCCAGTCCGGCCGTGGCGGGGTGTTGTTGGGGAAGACGCTTGGAATCCTGGTTCCATTGCCCCAGACGTCGTCTTTGTAGGTGGAACCAGCCGCCTTGCATGGCGCGGCATCAGGAGAGGCCGCGTTTTTCAACGCGCATGAAGAGAGCAACATCGCCAATGCCATCGCAATCGAGGCCACGCTCAGGTTACCTCCGCGAACGGCGTTCACTGATATCATCTCCCCAATCGATGCTTTTACTGGGAGCATAGACACACCTCCGTTAATTTCCAAGTCATGCTTCGATGTTTTTCCGACGTTTTTCGTCACCATGTCCCGTCCGTTCATATCGGTTGGCTGAAAAAAGGTTCCGACGCCGGTACGACTCTCCGCTTTTCCGGGATGCCGCACGTCACGTCTTTCATTTCGATATTCCCTTCGCACCAGGTCTTTATCAGCGGGGCGCCCCCCGCGCCTTTGATGTTCACATGGTCCATTGTGATCCGCTCATAATTGCAGGCGTGGAGGAAGCTGACGTTGTCGAAACCCTCGCGGAAGGTGAAATCCATGTTCTTCAGTTCCACGACAACCGGGGTGTCCACATCGCCGTAGGCGTCGAGCGGCATGCTCACGCCTACGGCGGTGATGTCCTCAAAACGGATATCATGCAACGGTCGGTTTTTCTGCCAAGGCTCATTGCCCGAGAAGTTGTAGTGCATCAGGCGGTCGGTGTTGTCGATTGTGCAGCCTCGGATCACGATGTTCCCCGGCCGTTTCCGGACGTGCATGGTGAAATCCGAATAGTAGGTGAACGCGCTGAGCATGTTGCGGCGGCGCGGCGCGGCGGCTGGCGCGCCGGCCCGTTTTTCCTCCGTTGACAAGCTTCCGCGGAACGAGTGCTTCGCTGGCCCGAAGATGCGGCAATTCTCAACCAGGACGCCGTTGCCTCCAAAGCGCAGGGCGCTGCAGGCGGTGTTCAGCTCGCAGTCCCGCAGCACCACGTTGTGGTTGTCGAACCCCGCGACGCAGTCGTCGCCGGTGTGGAACCGGCAGTTTTTAACGCTTATGTTGTCGCAGGCGGTCACATGGATGCCATCGTGGCCGGCGAGCACGGTGATGTCCTCCGCGGTGATGTCCTCGCTGAAGAAAATGGCGTGCGCCCAATTGGCGCTGTTCTTCACGGTGTAGCCCCGCAAGGTGACGCCCCGGCAGTTGTGCATGCCGACGCAGTGCGGGCCGCGGTACTGTTCCTCCCCCGCCTCGTCGTAGCAATCGCAACCGTCGAGAACCGAGCCCACCTCGCCGATGACCGCGATGTTCTCGGCGTCGATCGCCCGTATCAGGGCGTTGTTCCAGCGGCTTCCCGCCGTCCGCATGAATGCGTTGTCGCGGTCGGAATCCCCCGCATGCCGCCAGGGGGCGTCGGTTATTTGCGCGGGGGTGAGCGGCTCGACGTTGTCGTGGAGATGCCCATAGTAGTCCTCCGGGTTCCGGCTGCCGGACAACACTGCGCCGCGCTGGAGACGCAATGTCACGCCCGAGCGGAGCCGGATCCCGCCGCTGCGGAAGTTGCCCTCGGGGATCCGCACTTCTCCGCCACCGCTGAGGAAACAATCGTCTATCGCCGCCTGGATGCTCCCGGTCTGAAGCTCCCCGTTCGGCACGGCGCCGTAACTGGTCACGGAAACTGTCGTTTTATTAGTCATTTTCTTCTGGACTACCTCTTTTTTGTTTGATTCCGGCTCCTTTGGTCGACCACTATAAAACATACCGCGAAATAACCGGAAAACCTTGACAATAACGCCATCCGATAGCACATTACCGCCAAACAACAGAAAAGCGGGGGATTGGCGTGAAGAACTTCCCGGCGCAGGCGAAAAAGCTTGACGAGTATGTGCGCGACGGGGCGCTGCCGCTCTTCGCTCTCCGAATTCCGCAGGGGACGCATGCCCAGCTGCTTTTCCACGACCATGAGTACTCCGAGATCGCCATTGTCACCAAGGGGCGGGCCAAACATCTCTTGAACGCCAGGGCGCATGAGCTCGTCGCCGGCGATGTGTTGGTGCTGCATCCCGGCTTGGCCCATGCCTACGACCAGACCGCCACGCTGGAGCTGATCAACATCGCCTATGACCATAATAGACTTGCGCTGCCGCTGCTCGACGGCCAGACGTTACCCTTGTTCCGAAGCTTTTTCCCGTCGGAACCGGAGGAGCGCGACATGTTGTTGCCGATCACGAACCTCAATTCGGAGGAGTTGGCGCAGGTGGTCGCGCTTTTCGAGCGTTTGCAGGCGGAGCTCGAGAGTTGGCTACCGGGCAATCTGCTGCTCTCGCTGGCTTTGCTCGTGGAGGTGGCCATAGCGATCGCCCGCTTTGGCGGGGTGCAAAACACCGTGAACCGTATCCGTTTCATGGTGGGCGACGCCGTAAGCCACATCAACCGGAACTATCGGGAAAATATCACCATCGAGAAGTTGGCGCGGGTGGCGAAAATGTCGGAGCGCAATTTCTTTCGCCAATTCTGGGACACGGTGGGGTGTACGCCGATGGAATATCTGCTTTCGGTGCGGCTTAGCCGGGCGGAGGAGATGCTCCTCCACTCCAACGCCAGCATCACGGACATCGCGTCGCATTGCGGCTTCTGCGACAGCAACTACTTTAGCCGCCGCTTCCGCGAGCGCCGGGAGATGACGCCCCGCGAGTTCCGCAACAAACAGCGCTCCAGCCCCCTGTGGCGCTAGACGCGGGCTTCATTCCCCCGCGGCCTCCCAGAGCTCGGCGGACTTGACGATGTCCGCCGCTGGGCGTGCCCGGCTGGCAGGCAGAGGAATGGAAATGCGCTATCTTCAAGCGTCCGGTCGCCGCGAACGCCTCGGCCTCGCCGACGAAATCCCGGTCGAAGACGTGCGTCGCCGCCCATAGGTGGCCGCTGTCCAGGCAAAGCGGGTGCTCCAGGCCCGCCATGCGGTCGGCGAAGAGCTGCCCGCTCCGTAGCAGGGGAAATCGTTCGACCCGCGAGTATATCCTCGGCACCATCAGTTGACATTCCGGCGCGCCTTCCCCCTCTTGACAAACGCCGGAAGTCCAGTATAATATGTTAACATATCAAGCCGACAAGTAAACATATATGGTGGTGATGGTGGACGACGCGTTGACGAAGCGGTTTCGGGACTATCTGCTCGACAGCAACCTCGGCCCCGGCGACAAGCTGGAGACCGAGCTGGAGCTGGCCGGACGGTTCCAGGTCCCGCGCGGCGCGATGCGCGAGGTGATCATGTACCTTTGCCACATGGGGGTGCTGGAACGGATCAAGAACAAAGGCACCTTCATCAAGGGGATTACCCCGGAGAAGCTGGAGAGCGACATCGCCTTTTGCTTCCAGCTCTCGGGCTTCTGTTTCGAGGAGCTAAAAGAGGCGCGGCTTTGCTTCGAGACGGCGCTGCTCCCGCTGATCGCGCGCCGGGTTTCCCCGGCGTTGACCGGGCGCCTGCGGGACAACATCGCGGCGATGGAGAGCCTGGCCGAGCGCCCGGAGGAGGCCGACCGCTTCGACCGTGATTTCCACCTGCTGCTCCTCAAAGGCTGCAACAACTCCACGTTGAACATGTTCTCCAACGTGCTCTATTTGCTTTTCCGCAAGAAATTCCGGGGACAATTTCTGAATCCGGACGCGGTCCGCAAGTCGGCCCGCGACCACCGCGCCCTCCTGGACGCCCTGGCCCTCGGCGACATCGGGGCCGCCCGGGAAATCATCGTCCAACATATCGCCATCACTTGACGCGTGCGGCAACTGGCGTTGCCGAGTCAATAAGGTTGCAAGTAGGGTGAAATAACAAGGCAGGGAGAGGACAAATGGAAAAGACCGAGGCGGAGATCATGGCGGAGACTATGGCTGACGGCCCGACGGTGTTGGAGCCGCCGCGCATCCGGCCTTTCGACGAGCCGGAGCTGCTACCGGAGCGCAACAACTTCGTCATGAGCTCCGGCGTCGCGCGGACGCCGGGCGGCAGGCTGTGGCTGGCGTGGTTCGGCGGCGAGGACGGGCCGAAGGCCTACTTGCTGATGGCCTCCAGCGACGACGATGGCCGGAGCTGGTCGGAGCCGCGTTATATCATCAAGGAGCCGCTCTCGCCCCATGGCTTCGACCGCTCGGTGCTGGGCGGCAACTTGTGGACGGCCCCCGACGGGAAGCTCTGGTGTTTCTTCTCCTACAGCCTCGGCGCGTTCGACGGCCGTGGCGGTGTCTGGTGCGGCGTCTGCGGCAACCCCGACGCCGAGACGCTGGAATGGTCGACTCCCCGGCGTCTCTGGCACGGCTTCGTCCTCAACAAGCCGGTCATCCTGGGCGACGGCGAATGGCTGCTGCCGACTTCGCTATGGGGGCACTGGTACCCCCCTGGCCTCTATCCGGAGCTGGACGCTTTCCGCATGGCCAACTTCCTGGTCTCCTCCGACCAGGGCGCCACCTGGGAACGCCGCGGCGGCGCGCTCGCCGAGCAGCGCGAGTTCGACGAGCCCGTGTTTATCGAGCGGGCCGACGGCTCGTTGCGCTGCCTGCTGCGCACCCATTACGGCTTGGCCGAGACCTTTTCCGCCGACCACGCCCGGAGCTGGACCACGCCAGTCCCCTCGGAGCTGAAGCATTGCAGCGCCAGGATCTTCACCGCCCGGCTTAGCTCCGGCGCCGTGTTGCTGGTCAAGCATGGCCCGCTCCACGAGGCGACCGGCCGCTGTCTGCTGACCGCCTACGTCTCCGACGACGACGGCGCGACGTGGACGGGCGGACTGGTCCTCGACGAGCGCGACGGCGTCAGCTACCCCGACGGTTTCCAGGCCCCCGACGGCCGCGTCCACATCGCCTATGACCGCAAGCGGATCGACGGCGAGATACTCCTGGCGGTCTTCACCGAGGCGGATGTCCGCCAGGGCCGTCCGGCCAGCTCCGCCGCCCGCTTGAAGATCCCGGTTAAGCGGACCGCCGCCCTCAGCTAGCGGCGGCCTCCCACAGCTCGGCGAACTTGACGATGTCCGCCGCGCTGACGGAGCGGATTTCCAGCACGTAATGGCGCAGTCCGCCGCCGCGGCAGGCGCGCAGGAAGCCCAGCAGATCCATCGGGGTCTCCGAGACCAGCGGACGGTGGCCGTCGGTCCATTGCCCTTTGGGCGTGCCCGGTTGGCAGGCCGAGGAATGGAAATGCGCCATCTTCAAACGCCCGGTCGCGGCGAACGCCTCGGCCTCGCCGACGAAATCCCGTTCGAACACATGGGTGGCCGCCCAGAGGTGGCCGCTGTCCAAACAGAGCGGATGCTCCAGGCCCGCCATGCGGTCGGCGAACAGGTTGCCCGCCCCGTAGCAGGGGAAGTCGTTCTCCACGAGCAGCTCCACGTCGGAATAGACGCTTCGGATCCACGCCAGGCGTTCCTTGACCCGCTCCATGCGCTCGAGGTGCTCCGGGGACCCGAGGAAGTCGCCGCAGATTTTCGAGCCCGGCACCGAGAGCTCCTCGCGGTGGACTCCGGCCATGGCGGCGTCGTAGCTGCGGCCCCGGCCGAACGTGAGCGTCGGCAGGTCGGTCATCATGAAGACATGCGCCACGGCCTGTCGGACGCCGAGGCCGCGCGCCAGGCTCACCGAGTGGCGCAAGGCCTCCAGGGCGGCGGCGGGGTCGGATGCGGCCAAGTTGATCATGTGCTCGGTGAGCAGCGGGAAGTGGGCGGTAAGCGGTAGTTTGGCCGCCGCCGCCAGGCCGATCTCCTCCTCGGAGGAGGAGTTGTGCAGTTGGATGCCCAGCTGGAAGCCGCGCTCGTCGGCCGCGGCGCGGATGCCGTCTAGTTTCTCCCGCCAGCCGCGTTCTTGGAACAAGGTGGAGGTGACGTCGATGGTGACAGCGTTTGTCATGTCGTTCTTCCCTTTTTTGCCTGCTATGGGAATCTAGCCGTTGTCCAGGCCAAAGCAAGTCGATCCCGCCATTTTCCCCGAATCGGCGCCCCGGCCCTCTTGACTTAAGGCGTTGTGCCTTTAAATTTCTAGAGGTTCAGATAAAATCCCACATTTGGAGCGGAGCTATGGAAGCGAAAATCAGGGAGCGCCTGGAGCAGCTGCGGGCGTATTTGCAGGCCGACGGCGGCGATTTGGAAGTGGTCGAGATCACTGGCGCGGAAGTGAAACTGCGTCTCAAGGGCGCCTGCGGCTGCTGCCCGCACGCCATGGTCACCTTGAAGGACGGCGTGGAGCGGGACTTGCGCGAGCAGGTCGACCCCACCATCACGGTCGTCCGCGTCAACTAAGTTCATGCGGGCAGTCTTTTTCGACGGCGCGTTGACCTTCTCCCCAACCCATCCGGAGCCGACCCGGCTTCCGGGTTGGGCGAAGGTCAAAGTCGCCAAGGCCGGGATTTGCGGCACCGACCTGGAGATCGTCAAGGGCTACATGGGTTTCCTGGGCGTGCTCGGCCACGAGTTCGTCGGGCATGTCGTGGAATCCGATAGCCCTGGCCTGTTGGGCGAGCGGGTGGTCGGCGAGATCAACGCCGCCTGCGGCCATTGTCCCGCCTGCGCCAAGGGGCTAGGGCGCCATTGCCCCAACCGTTCCGTCCTGGGCATCGCCGGGCTGGACGGCTGCATGGCCGACTTTTGCGTCCTGCCCGACGCCAATTTGCTGCCCTTGCCCGCCACTCTCTCCGACCGCGCCGCCACCTTGGTGGAGCCCTTGGCCGCCGCCTGCGAGATCCTGGAGCAAGTCCCCTTGGCCGGGGACGAGCGCGCCGTGGTCTTGGGCGACGGCCGTCTGGGCGCGCTATGCGCCTGGGTTCTGGCCTCCCGGCTCCCGGACGTGACCTTGCTCGGGCACCATCCGGAGAAACTCGCCACCGCCGCTTGGCGGAACTTGAAGACGGAGCTTTCCGGCGGCTCGGGCCAGGCCGACTTGGTTGTCGAGGCGACCGGGACTGGCCGCGGCCTCGTCCAGGCGATGGGGCTTTGCCGCCCCCGCGGGACGATCGTTTTGAAATCGACCGTCGCCGCCGCCGAGGCCGTCAATCTCTCCCCCCTGGTCATCAACGAGATCACGGTGGTGGGCTCGCGTTGCGGGCGTTTCTCCCGCGCCCTGGACTTGCTGGCGGAATTCCCGGATCTGCCGCTGGAGCGGCTAGTCAGCGCGGAGTTCCCGGTCGGGCAAGCGTTGGCCGCCTTCGAGCGCGCCCGGAGCAAGGACGCCTTAAAAGTGCTTCTCGACTTCGCCATGTGAGCCTGCCGCGCCCTATTTCCTCATGTGGTCGGCGACCACGGCGTAGAGGGCGACGGCGGCGCAGTTGCCCACGTTGATTGAGGCCTTGCGTCCCAGCATGGGCAGACAGACCACGCCGTCGCAGACCGCGAGGGTGTCCGGCTCCACGCCGAGGGCCTCGTTGCCGAAGACCAGGGCGAGGGGGTATTCGAAGCGTTGTTCCCAGACGAGCGTGGCGGCCTCTGAGGTCTCCACCGCCAGCACCATCGCCACGCCCTCCCGGCGGAGCTGGGCCACCGCCTCCAGCGAGGTGGCGAACTGACGGCAGGGCACGAAGTTCTCCGAGCCCATGGCGGTCTTCGCCAGCTTGGGGTGGGGCGGGGCGGGGGTGTAGCCGCAGGCGAGCACTTCGGCGGCGCCGACGGCGTCGGCCAGACGGAAAATGTTACCCGTGTTGTGGGCGCTGCGCAAGCGGTCGAGCACCACGGTTACCGGCAATTGGGCTGAGCCCTCGCTTTTATCGGGCATGGCGGACGAATCCTTGGTTTAAATTGTCGCTTCCACGATGTATATTAGTCGCCTTGGTGGCCTGAGGCCGTCAGAATAAACTTAAAACCTGTTGGGCGGGATTGCCAATGCCGGAACAAAATATCAGCCCCCTCGCGGGGAAGCCGGGACGGATCGAGGTGGGGAGCGTGGACGTCGTCATCCCCATTTACAACGAGTCGGAGAATATCGACGCGCTGCTGGAGCGTTCGCTCCGGGCGTTGTCCGGCGTGCCCTACTCCTTCCGTTTGCTGCTGGTGGATGACGGCAGCGCCGACGACTCGGTGGAGAAGATACGCGGTTGGATCGCCAAGGAGCCGGGCAAGATCATGCTGGTCCGCCTCAACCGCAACTATGGTCAGCACGCCGCCATCATCGCCGGTTTCGAGCATTGCGACGCCGACGCCGTGGTGACCATCGACGCCGACCTCCAGAACCCCCCCGAGGAGATCCCCGCCCTGATCGCGAAGATGCAGGAGGGCTACGACGTGGTCGGCAGCGTCCGCCGCGTCCGCAAGGACAACCCCCTCCGCCGCCTCGCGTCCAAGACCATGAACCGCCTGGTGCGCCGTCTGACCAAGGTCAATATGACCGACTACGGCTGCATGCTGCGCGCCTACCACCGCGGGGTCATCCAGGCCATCTTGCAGTGCGAGGAGCGCTTCATCTACATCCCGGTGCTGGCCAACTCTTTCGCCACCCGCAGCGTCGAGGTCATGGTCGAGCACCACGAGCGCGCCGCCGGCGACTCCAAGTACAACTATTGGAAGCTGTTCACCCTCTTTTTCGACATCCTCACCGGGACCACCTTCATGCCGCTGCGGCTGCTCACCGTCCTGGGCGTCGGGATGTGCGGAGCCAGCGCCCTCTTCGGCGCGTTGCTGGTGGCCTTGCGGTTCTACTATGGTTCCCAGTGGGGCGCCTATGGTGTTTTCACCCTTTTCGGGGTGCTCTTCTTCTTCGTCGGCATCCAATTCTTCACGTTCGGGGTCATGGGAGAGTACATCTGCCGGATCAGCATGGACGTGAGGAAAAGGCCTAAATACCTAATCGCCTCCATGGAAGGCGCCGTAAAGGAATAAGCTATGCGCGAAAAGCTCAACTCCTCGGAGAACATCTATCCGGACGACCGCCTGGTCGTGGGTCTAAAGATCGACGTGGACACCTTCCGCGGCACCGAGGACGGCGTCCCCGGGTTGCTCAAGGTGATGCGCGACCGCAAGGTCAAGGGCAGCTTCTTCTTCTCCCTCGGCCCGGACAACATGGGGCGCCACCTCTGGCGTTTGCTCCGTCCCGCGTTCCTCAAGAAGATGCTCCGCGGCAACGCCGTCAAGCTCTACGGCATGGACATCCTCCTCAAAGGCACCGTCTGGCCCGGGCCGGACATCGGCCGTTACCTGCGCGACACCATGCGCCAGGCCATGGACGACGGGCACGAGGTCGGGCTGCATTCTTACGACCACTATCTCTGGCAGACCCACCTGGCCAAAGCGCGGCCGGACCGGCTCGCCTCCCAGATGGGCAAGGCCACCGCCGCTTTCGAGCGCGTCTTCGGCACCCTCCCCACCATCTCCGCCAACCCCGGCTGGCAGCTCTCCAAAGAATGGTTGGAGGCCAAGGACGGCGAGCCCTGGCTCTACCACAGCGACTGCCGCGGCCGGCGCGCCGGCTTGCCGGTCCTCGACGGCAAGGTGTTCAAGACCTTGCAGATCCCCACCACCATCCCCACCTTCGACGAGGTTATCGGCCGGTCCGGGGTCACCGAGAGCAACTACAACTCCCAGCTCATCAACCGGCTGCGCCCCGGCAAGCTCAACGTGCTCACCGTCCACGCCGAGGTCGAGGGCATCGCCTACGCGTCGCTTTTCGACGATTTCCTCGACGCCTCCGCCCGGGCTGGCGTGGCCATCGTCCCCCTGCGGGACATCCACCAGTCCTTGCTGGCGCAGGGCCCGCTCCCCGAGCTCAACGTCAAGTTCGACGCCATCCCCGGGCGCGAGGGCTCGCTCGCCATCCTGGGATAACGCTAATTTCCGGAGGGACCCCATGAAGAACTTCTGTCGCCTGGCCGCCGCCGCCGTCGCGTGCCTGGCTTTGTGCTCCTGCGCCATTGGCCCGGGCTTCTCCGGCTTCGGCGAGCGCAGCGCCAACCGCGGGAACCTCGAGAAACTCAAGCACAACATGACCAAGGCGGAGGTCCTCGCCGTGATGGGCGAGCCCCTGAGCAAGGAGAAGTACCACCAGGAGAACGTCTGGTTTTACTACACCGACTGGCAGTGGGCCGATGGCAGCGTCACCAGCGACGAATGCACGCCGCTGGTCTTCGAGAACGGCAAGCTCGCCGGTTGGGGCCATCCTTACCTCAAGGAGACCCGGCAACGGGATTGGCGCTGAGCGAAACCATGGTTTGAGGGGGGGCAGGATGAAACGGGAAAACACGCCGTTGTGGAAGATCGAGGGCGAGCTTGAGTCGTGGCTGTTGGGGACGGTTCACGCCGGCGATTGGGATGCCGACGCCTTGCCCTGGCCCGTCCGCGACGCCTTGACGGCCTGCGACTTGCTCTACACCGAGACCAAGGTCACCCCCGACGCCCAGGCCAGGATGATCGCCCACACCCTCTTGCCGGAGAACTCGTCGCTGGAGAAGATCGTCGGCCCGGAGCGCTTCGCCCGGCTCAAGGAGGTCGCCGCGGAATTTGACGGCTCCCTCCGTTCCGACACCCTCAACCGGCACAACGTCTGGTTCGCCATCATGTCGCTGTCCATGCCCAACGAGGGCCATAGCACCGCCTTGGACGTGGTCGTCCATGACTTGGCACTTCGCTTGGGCTTGGCGGTCTCTCCGTTGGAGTCGGTCCGCGAGCACCTGGGCGTCCTGGACAAGTTCGCGGTAGAGGAGCAGCTGGAGATCCTGGACGAGGCGATGCGCGCCGCGCCCCGCGAGGAGCCCTTCGACCGGATGATCCGGCTCTACAAAGGCGGGGAGATGGCCGCTTTGGCCGATTTGATCAGCTCCTTGGATTACGATTATAGCCCGCCTCTGAAGGCCAAGTTCCAGCGGGTGATGCTGACCGAGCGCAACCAGCTTTTCGCCGAGCGTCTGGCGCCGGCGTTAGGCAAGCGGAAGGTCTTCGCCGCTTTCGGCGCCGCCCACCTCATGGGGCCGGACGGCATGGTCAACCTGTTGCGCCGCATGGGCAAGACCCTCACGCCCTGCCCCGTCGAATTTCTGTCATAGGGGGCGCGTGGGCGGATGAGTGGCAGCAATCCCGTTGAGGATATCGTTCCCGCCTTGCGGCGGGCCGGGACGGTTTTTTGCCGCCTGCCGGGGCAGGGGGGGCGCTGGGGGCTTTTCCAGTCTCCGGAGGATAGCTTCCGGCTGGAGAACCCCGAGGCCTCCGAGGCCTTCTTCGCCTGGCTCCAGGACCGCCTCGACCAGGGGCGACATCTCGGCGGCTTCATCTCCTACGAGGCCGGGCCGCTCTTCGACCCCGCCATCGCCCGCCGCCCCGCCAACGGTTTCCCGCTGGCGTGGATGGCCGCTTTTCCGCAAGCCCCGCGGGTCTTCCCTCGGAGCGGCTTCGTCCGTCTGGAACCAGGCGGGACGCTCCCCCAAAGCTTCCCCGAAATCTCCGAGGACGCCTACGTCCAGGCTGTCCGCCGCGTCCTCGACTACATCGCCGCGGGCGACATCTACCAAGCCAATTACACCTTCAAATGCCGGCTCTCCCCGCTCGACGACCCCGCCGGGCTCTTCGTCCGGCTGCTCCGCGCCCATCCCGCCCCCTACGCCGCTTTCGTCAACACCGGGACGGAACGCCTCGCGTCGCTCTCGCCGGAGCTTTTCCTCGAACGCGTCGGCGACACCTTGCGCTCCAAACCCATGAAGGGCACCGCCCCGCGGGAGGCCGACATCGCCGCCGACCGCCGCACCGCCGCCTGGCTCGGCTCCGACAGCAAAAACCGCGCCGAGAACGTCATGATCACCGACATGGTCCGCAACGATTTCGGAAAAATCTGCGTCCCCGGTTCGATCGCCGCCTCCCCCCTCTTCCAGGTCGAGACCTACCCCAGCGTCCACCAAATGACCAGCACCGTCTCAGGGAGGCTCCGTCCGGAAATCACGCTCCGCCGGATATTGGAGGCGACCTTCCCCGCCGCCTCGATCACCGGCGCGCCCAAGGTGCGCGCCACCGAGATCATCGCCGAGCTGGAGCCGGAGCCGCGGGGCGTCTATACCGGGACGATCGGCGCCATCCTCCCCGGAGGCGACTTCTGCCTCAACGTGGCGATCCGCACTTTGGTGGACGGCCCCGGCGGCGTGGAATTGGCGATCGGCAGCGGTATTGTCGCCGATTCCGTCCCGGCGGACGAGTGGCGCGAATGCCTCCTGAAAAGCCAGTTCTCACGGCATTTCGACCCGGATTTCGACTGCCTGGAGACTTTGCTCTGGGAGCGCGGCCATGGCTATGGCTTCCTGGACGCCCATTTGGCGCGGTTGCGCGGCAGCCTGCGCCGTTTCGACCGCCCTTGGCGTCGAGGCAAAGTCTTCGACGCCCTGGCGTCGGCCATCCCCGCCGACTTCGACCGGGCCCGCGTCCGGCTGCTGGTCGACGCCAGTGGCGAGCCCCGGGCCGAGTCCTATCCGCTGGCCGTCGAGGGTTGGGGCAAGCCCTTGGTCCGGGCGGTCGTCTCCATCACTCCGACGGACTCCGGCGACCTCTTTTTGCGGCACAAGACCACCCGCCGCGCCCTTTACGACCGTGAATACAAGGCCGCGGTGGCCTCCGGCTTCGACGAGACGCTTTTCGCCAACCAAAACTGCGAAGTCACCGAGGGGGCGATCAGCAACGTTTTTATCGAGACGTCCGACGGTGTCTGGCTGACGGCTCCGGTGGAGGCCGGGTTGCTGCCCGGCGTCTGGCGCGCCCAAAAGCTCAAGGAACTGCGCCGTTCCGGCGTTGAAGTCTCCGTGCGGCGTTTTCCGCTGGAAGCGTTGTTCACCGCCCGGAGGGTGGTCTTGGGCAACTCCGTCCGTGGCGAAGTCGCCGCCGTGGTCGCGGAGCTGTAAAACCTTCCGCCTCCGGCGGCCGCCTCTGTCGCCGGCGGGGGCGACCAGGTCTTCGACCTGGACCATGGCCGCTCTGCGTCCCCTTTTTTGTTTTTTAACAACTCCTTAATCCGGGACGACGGCCCCATGGTTCCGCAGCAGCGTCTTCACTTGGCTGATGTCCAACGCCGCGGGGATCGTCCCTCCCGCCGCCGCGAGCGTGGCCAACGCCCCCGCCGCCTGGCCCATCGCCATGCACGAGGCTTGGACCCGCAGCGCCGAGTTCGCCAACTGGTCGCTGGAGACGCAGCGGCCCGCGGCCAGCATCCGGCGGGAGGCGGTTGGGATCAACGCGCCGCGGGGCACCGTCGGGAACGTGCCAAAGGCCAGAGGTTCGCAACGCAGTCCGCTCTCCCGGCCGCACTGGTGTAGGTCGACAGGATAGAAGCTGTGGCAGAGGGAGTCCGGCCAGCTTTTGCCAGAAACGTAGTCGTCGACGGTGACGGTGGTCTGGCCGACGATGGTGGCGGTCTCGCGTATGCCGCACTGTGGCGCTAGGCGTTCGAGCGTCAGGTCCCGCAAGCCGGGGAAGCGCCGCAGGAAACGGTGTAACCGCAACGCCGCCGCCCGTCCCGCTTGCTCGGTGTCCGACAGCCCTTCGCTGGTGGAGGCGTCCGGGCAAGGCACATGGACGCAGTTCGCCCCGTGGTGCAGGACGAGGTGGGCCATGGAAAGCGCCATGCCGGTGTCCAGGTGGCTCATCCGTCCGGCGGCGACCTCCCCCTTGTAGGCGGTTTCCACCTCCTCCAGATTTACGTCCGCGGGGTCGTAGCCGCCGAGCCAGAGCATGGGGGTGGCGGGTTGTTTCTCCTGGTTCCGCCGGAGCGCGTGGCCGGCCAAGGCGGCTAGGTTGGCGTCGCCGGTGCAGTCGACAGCGACGCGGCAAACCAGCTCTTTCGGTCCCTCTTTGGTGGCGATGACGAGGCGGATGTCGTCCGCCGTCTCCGTGGCGGCCAGGGGCATCGCGTGATAGAGGACTTCCACGCCGGACTTGGCGAAAGCCTCGTCCAGCAGACAGGCGTAGAGGTGGGGGTTGACCTGGACTTGGAGCCGCCAATGCGGCAGGTCGTGGCGGCTGAAGTCCGGGAGGCTGTCCCCGGTCTCGGCGACCGCCTGGCGCACCAGCTCCCAGCCGATCCCCCCGACCACCTGCTTGCCCCAGGCGTGGAAGAGTCCGGGGTAATTGACGCCGGACAACGTGGTGGCGCCGCCGGGCGCGCCGCCCAGCTCGACCAGCAACACTCTCGCCCCGGCCCGCGCCGCCTGCAACGCCGCCACCGCGCCCGCCGGCCCGGCCCCGGCCACCACCACGTCATAATCATCAGCCACAGCTTTCATCGCAAAACTCCTGAGGTTTGTTATCCATATAATAGCTGGACAAGCGGGGTTGACAATTCCGGCTTCCGCTATAGTTTTATACTTTAACGCTAAAAGCTGGGTAATATGGAAAACGAGTCGTGGGTGGAACGGGCCCTGCAACCGTTGGAGCGTGAGCTTAAGCTCAGCGTCAGCTTGCACGACATGCGCGGCGCGCTCCGTAGTCCCGACGGCGGTCCCTTGCTGGGGGGGCGTTGTTTGCACCGCCATCCCTGTTGCCTGGTCGGACGCTACGTCGAGTCCGGGTGGGACGCGCGTTGCCTCCAGGACTGTCTTGTCGCCAGCGAGGGCCGGGCGGCCGCGTTGGGCGAACCCTTCGTCAAGCGCTGCTGGAAAGGGCTCGGCGAGCTGGTGGTCCCGGTGCTGCGCGGGGGCGAGCATTTGCTGACCATCTACGCGGGGGTTTTCCGGACGCCCGGGTCGGAGGGGCTGTTCCCGCGGGAGGAGCCCGAGGAGGTCCGGGAGCTTTTCCTCGCGTTGCCAGAGTTGGACGAGTCGTGGTTGCTTTCATTGGGGGAGACGCTCACGTTGTTCGGGCTGGGGCTGGTGGAACGCGCCCGGAGCTGCCGGGGCGCGGAAGGGGAGGGGCATGGACGGGCCGCGGACATCCGCCGTTTCATCGACGACAACGCCCACCGCCGGGTCGGCTTGACGGACTTGGCGCGGCGCTTGCATCTGTCGCCGTCGCGGGCGGGGCATGTGGTCAAGGAGGACACCGGGTCGACGTTCCAGGAGTTGCTGTTGCGGGAGCGGATGCTCCGAGCCCGCAACTTGCTGCGGAGCTCGCGGGGGACGCTGGAGGAGACCAGCCTGCGATTGGGGTTCAAGAACGGCTTCTATTTCTGTCGGGTTTTCGCCCAGTTCCATGATGGGATGCCGCCAGGCGAGTATCGGCGGCGCCATGTTGACAAGACCGTCGGGGCGATGTACAGTGCATTGTAACGCAGATGATTACGGAGAGTGTCGATGGTGGTTCGCGGACGTCCGGCGGCGGGGCTTGGGGCTGGGGCCTTGTTTATGTGGGGCGTTCCCGCCTGCCTGGGCGCGACGGGGCGGGAGCCCTTGCTCAGTTTAGACCAGGGCGGGCTGTGTCGGCTCTGTTTTTGGATGGGCATGGCGCTGTTGCTTATGTTGGGACTCCACTTCTACACGGTCTTCCGCCACCGCCGCGAGAAGCGCGCGCTGAGCGAGCGGCAACTTGCCTTCCGGGCGATTTTCGACTCGGTGTCCGACGGCATCCTCATCTCGGAGCTAAACGGCAAGATCCTGGAGTGCAACCGTCGTGGAGCGGAGATGTTCGGTTACACTCCGGAGCAGCTGCGGGAGTTGAGCTACGCCAATCTCATCCACCCGGACCGTTTGCCGGACATAGACATGCTGCCCAGGCGCGCCAGCCTCTCCGGCTCGATACAGCTCGAGACGTTGGGGCAGGGCTCCAACGGCAAGGAGCTGCAGCTTGAGCTCTACTGCCGGATTTTCACGTACCAGGGGCAGCCGCGGTGCCTGGCCTCGGTCCGCGACATCGCTTTCCGCAAGGCGGCAGAGGCCGACCGCCGCGCCTTCGCCGAGAAGCTTAAGGCGTTGACTTCCAACGCCCCGGTGATCCTCTTCGCCCTCGACGCCGCCGGGGTGTTCACCGCCGCCGAGGGCAAGGGGCTCGAGATGGCCGGGCTGACTCAGGATGGGCTGGTGGGCAAGCGGGCCGAGGATATCCGCGGCTCCCGGCGGGAGCTGTTCGGGGATTACCGGCGCGCGTTGCGGGGCGTGGCGTTCTCGGCCGACGTCCAGTTGGTCGACAACGGCTTGTGTTTCGAGGTCAGCTACACCCCGTTGCATGGCGACGACCAGAAACTGGTCGGGGTGATCGGGGTGGCGCGTGACGTGAGCTCCAGGAAAAGCGTCGAGACGGCGTTGGCGTCGAGCAACAAGCGTCTGGCCCAGGAGCTGGCCAGGCTGGAGTCCATCTTCCGTAACAGCCTGGTCGGAGTTTGCTTGGTCGAGCATGGCGACGTGGTCGAGATCAACGACAGGGCGGCCGAGATCGCCGGGCGGCGCCGGGAGGATTTGCTGGGGCGCCATGTCGACTCCGTCTTCCACCCCGAAATCAAGGGGCTTCGCATGCGCATGTTGGAGAAGTTCCGCTCCGCCAGCCTCGTCCGCGAGGAATTGCCGGTCAAACGGATCGACGGCAGCGTGGTTTGGTGCTCGGTGTCCGGGCAGGCTATCGACCCGGCCGCTCCGGAGAATGGGTCGGCCTGGATCGTCGAGGACGTCACCGAGCGCAAACAGGCAGAGGCGAGGCTTCAGAGCATCATGAAGGAGTTGTCGCGCTCCAACGAGGAGCTGGCGCATTTCGCCTACGTCGCCTCGCACGACTTGCAGGAGCCGCTCCGCGCCATCTCCGGCTACATCCAACTGGTGGAGAAACGCAACGGGGAGCGCCTCGACGACGAGGGGCGCCGCTTCATCCAGCGCGCCACCGAGTCGGCGTTGCGGATGGGGGAGCTCATCAACGACTTGCTGCTCTACTCCAGGGTCGGCACCCGCAAGAAGCCCATGGAGCCCACCGACCTCAACATGGTGCTGCGCAAGGTGATCGAAAACCTGCGGGTCGCCATCGCGCAGGAGGGGGCGGTGGTCGAGGCCGGCCCGCTGCCGACGCTCAGCGTCGACTCCGGGCAGATGCTTCGCCTCTTCCAGAACCTCCTCGGCAACGCCATCAAGTTCCACCGTCCCGATGTCGCCCCGGTGGTGGAGCTGCGGGCGGAACTCCAGGACGGACATTGGCTGTTCACGGTCAGCGACAACGGCATCGGGATCGACCCGGAACATTTCGGGCGCGTTTTCGTGGTCTTCCAGCGGCTCCACACCCGTCACGAGTACCCCGGCACCGGGATCGGTCTGGCCATCTGCAAGAAGATCGTCGAGCGGCACGGCGGCTCCATTTGGGTGGAGTCGGAACCCGGCCGCGGCTCCGCCTTCAAATTCCACCTGCCAATTGAGCCGCCAAAAGAGGAAACGGACGTTTAAAAACACCCTAGTTGGGGATATACTTCAGTGATGCGCAAAACTACGGACGGAGCATCCGCGCGCCGTCCGCTCACGGAGACCTTTTGATGATGGTTGGAAAAAATCTGCTACGTCCAGTGGAGGTTCTGCTTGTCGACGACAGCGTCGACGACGTGGAGCTCATGAAAGAGGCGTTGAAGGACGCCAAGATAAACTTGAGTTTGAACGAGGCGTACGACGGCGTCCAGGCCATGGATTTCCTCAAGCGGCGCAACGGGTTCGAGCGGGCCGCCCGCCCCGACTTGGTGCTGCTGGACTTGAACATGCCTAGGAAGGACGGGCGCGAGGTGCTCGCGGAGATCAAGGGCGACCCCGCCTTGAGCGACATCCCCGTGGTCATCTTGACCACCTCCAAGTCCGACGAGGACATCTTGGCCACCTATAAGCTCCACGCCAATTGCTACATCAACAAGCCCGTGGATTTCAACGAGTTCATCAAGGTGGTGCGGAGCATCGAGAATTTCTGGCTGACGGTGGTGATGTTGCCGGCCGCGGAATAAGAGGCATACTTTGGACAAGCGAGACATTGACATCCTGTTGATCGAGGATAACCCGGACGACCAGGAGCTCTTGCAGAGCTCGCTGCGCGAGGCCCACCCCTCGAATCTCAACATCGTCGTGGCCGAGCGCCTCGCCGACGCCATGGAGCTGATCCAGTCCCGCAACTTCGACGTCATCCTCCTGGACATCTCGCTGCCCGATAGCTGCGGGCTGGACACGTTCGTCAAGCTCCACGCCCTCGCCTCGTCCATCCCCATCATCATCCTCACCGGCCGCAACGACGAGGAGCTTGCCGACATGGCCCTCAAAGAGGGCGCCCAGGACTACATCGTCAAGGGTAACACCGACAACGCCTTGCTCTTCCGCTCCATCCGCTACGCCATCGAGCGGAAGAACTCCGAGTTGGAGCTGCGCAAGAGCGAGGAGCTCTACCGTACCGTCGTCACCTCCCTGGCCGAAGGCATCTTGCTGATCAACGCCAAGAGCACCATCACCGCCTGCAACCTCAGCGCCGAGAAGATCTTCGGCATCCCCACCGATTCCCTCATGGGCAAGGACTTCTACCAGATCTTCCCCAAGATCATCTACGAGGACTACTCCAGCTGCCTCTTCGACGAGTTCCCCGTCAACATCACCCTCCGCGAGGGCAAGTCCTTCTCCGGCGTCGTCGTCGGCATCTTCAAGCCCGAGCTCATCTGGATCATCCTCAATTCCCGTCCCATCTACCGCGCCGGCGAGGCTTCCCCCTTCTCCGCCGTCGTCTCCTTCTCCGACATCTCCAAGCGCAAGAAGATGGAGGAGGATCTCCGCCAGGCCAAGGACGCCGCCGAGTCCGCCACCCGCTTCAAGACCGAGTTCCTCGCCAATATCTCCCACGAGATCCGCACCCCCATGAACGCCATCCTCGGCATGACCGAGCTCGCCTCCAGAACCAAGCTCGACCCCGTCCAGAGCAAGTACCTGAAAACCATCAAAATCTCCGCCGAGTCGCTCCTGGCCCTCATCAACGACATCCTCGACCTCGCCAAGATCGAGGCTGGCAAGCTCGAGCTCGAGGAGATACCCTTCAAACCCCGCGTCATCATCGAGGAGGTCGTCGAGCTCTTGAGCGTCAAGGCCGGCAAGAAAAAACTCGAACTCAAGTCCCATGTCGTCCCGGGCGTCCCCCTGAACCTGCTCGGCGACCCTATGAAGTTGCGCCAAGTCCTCATCAACTTGGTCGACAACGCCATCAAGTTCACCCGCTCCGGCGCCGTCGCCGTCAAGCTGGAGCGCAACGACGACGGCCAGGACGTCGACCGCGCCCGCGTCCTCTTCTCCGTCACCGACACCGGCATCGGCATTTCCGAGGAGGAGCTCGGCCGCATTTTCGAGCCTTTCGTCCAGGCCGATGGCTCCACCACCAGGAACTATGGCGGCACCGGCCTCGGATTGAGCATCTCCAGCCAGCTCGTCCACCAGATGGGCGGCGAGATGCTCTGCGAGAGCGAGGTCGGCGTCGGCACCACTTTCTTCTTCGAGGTCGACTTCAAGATCGCCCCCAAGGAGACCAACCAGGCCGTCCAGACCCAGCGTATCGACCGCAAGCTCATCCAGGACCTCATCAAGGCCGAGGGGCTCAGGCCCCAGGCCAAGAATGATAAGGATCAGCCCGCCACCGTCCTGAAAATGCTCCTGGCCGACGACAACGAGCTCAACCACTTCCTCATCACCGAGATCCTCAAGGGGTACGACCACGACCTCCGCGTCGTCTTCAACGGCGCCGAGGCCGTCGACCAGTTCAAGAAGGAGGCCTTCGATATCATTTTCATGGACATCCAGATGCCCATCATGGACGGTATCGAGGCCAGTCGGCGTATCCGCGAGCTGGAGAAGGAGACCGGCGAGCACACCCCCATCGTCGCCATCACCGCCCGCGTCATGCCCGACGAGATGCGCGAGTGCCAGGCGGCAGGTATTGACTATTTCATCTCCAAACCATTGAAAATCAATGATTTCACCGAGTTTATCGAGAACTTCGCCCTCAGCCGCAAAAACGGCTCCGCGGCCATCGTCCCGCCCCCCGCGCCGTCGATGCAGCAGTCCAACGCTGCGTTGAGCCTGGATACGCGCCAGACTTTCAACGAGACGGATTTCCTCGCCCGGATCGGCGGCAACCAGGAGCTCGCCGCCATGATGGTCGAAGTCTACCTCGAGCAACTTCCCGCCATTCTCGCGTCCCTTGAGGACGCCTTGAACAGCGAGGACCTCGCTGGCATTCGGCTTCACGCCCACACCCTCAAGGGGGAGTCCGCCAACGTCGGCGGCGACGCCGTCAGCCACATCGCCGCGCAGATTGAGAGGGCCGGCAAGGACGGTGACCTGGACGTGTCCTTCGCCATGGCCGAGAAGCTCCCCCCGGAGATAGAGAAGCTTGTCGCCGCCCTTTCCCAGCGTCAAGACCGCGCGTGAAAACCGGTAAGTGGACAAGATGAAGGCGTGGCCGGGATTGGCCGAAGCGTCCATTTCTCTGTTTCTTCTTCCGCGTTCTCTTGCTTTTTCCGCCGAAAAAAGCTATTATAATGATGACTGGCGCTTCGCGCTGTGTCAGTAATGGAGGATCGGCGAGATGGATGTGGTCAATGGAGTGTCAACCGCCTCGGGCGCGTCCGCAGCCTATGAGAGCTACGCCGTCCGCGCCCACGAAATATCCTCCGGCAAGAAAAGCGCCGAGTTCAACAGTCCGGCTATCCTCCAGATCGGGCAGAAAATGCTCAACAACGTCGCGGCTTCCGAGGCGGCCAGGAGCGACTTGCAAAATGGCGTTTCCTTCGCCCAGACCGTCCAAAGCTCCCTGGGCGCGGTCAACGACACCCTCAGCTCCATCCGTAGCCTTAGCGTCAGGGCAAACGACGGCACCTTGAACCAGCAGGACCGCGACGCCATCAACGCGGAGGCGCAACAGTACCTTCAGCAGCTCCAGCAATGGAACCAGACTTCCAGCTACAATGGCGTCAAATATCTCCAAGGCGGCAGTTACGCCGTGGCCGCCAATCAGGACGGCGACACCCTCACGCTCGACACCCCGGACACCTCGTTGGCGAGCCTGGGGCTGGCGAATATGGATTTGAGCACCCCCGCCGGAGCGGTGAACGCCCTCAAGGCCGTCGACAAGGCCGCGGCCGAAGTCGGCGATAGCCAGGTTGTCTTGGGTAGCGAGCAGAAGGTGCTTGAGGAGGCCCACGACGCCCAGCTCCAATACGAGGGCAACATGCTCGAGGCCGGTTCCAGCATGGTCGACACCGACATCGCCAGCGCCGTTTTAAAATCCACCATCGACCTCATCCAGGGCAACGCCTCCTTCGCCGTCCAGGCGCAGGGAGCCACCATGGACATGAGCGTCCTCAGTTTGCTGAGCAACACGCAGTCCAGCTTCCGCCGCGCCGCCTGACGAGCCGTCATCCCGAGACGAACGAGCCCCGGCCCGGCATGAACGCCGCGCTGGGGCTCAGTGATTTCAGGGAAGTCCCACCCGCCTCAGCGGATGAAATTGGTTCTTTCTTCGAGTGTGGTGTCGGGGGCGGGCAGCTTGGCCTTGTCGATGGAGCGCATCAGCCAAGCCATGTCCTTGCCGAGGTTGCGCATGGTCTGCAACCCTTCGGCGTCCTGGGCGACTTCGCCCTCGGCCATGCCGAACCCCATGTTCCAATAGCTCGAGCCGACGACCATCATCTGCTGCATCATGAAGAACGAGTTCATGGAATGAAAGGCTGGCAACGCCCCGGCGCGGCGCACCGCCGCCACCGACGCCCCGACCTTGCGCTTGAACATCCGGTGGTTCACCGCCGCCACCATGCCGGCCCGGTCGATGAAGCACTTGAGCTGTCCCGACAGCCCGGCGATGTATACCGGGGATCCCAAGAGGATGCCGTCCGCGGCGCGCATCAGGTCGAGCCAGCCGTTGAGGGCGTCGTTCTTGAGGGCGCAATAGCCATCCTGCTTCTCGGCGCATTTGCCACAGGCCACGCAACCCCTCACGGGACGGAGGGCGACGTTGATCTCCTCGGTTTCGATCCCGGCGGCGCGGAGCTCCGCCAAAACCGTTTCGAGCAACTGGTGGGTGTTGCCGTTCGCCCTAGGGCTGCCATTGAACGCCAGAACTTTCATCTCGACCCCCTTTGTCATGCTGTCGTTGCGGGTTACATGGCATGAATAGAGCCTGTCACCGCGGCGTTTTCAAGGGGGAGGGGGGCTAAAACTCCATCAGCTGGTTGTTCCAATACTGGTATACTTTGACCTTGTCTCCCGTTTGGCGCTCCACGACGAATTCCAGGTGGGCTCCGCTGGTTTCGGACACGGCGATGACGTTGCGTCCATCTTTGAGCTCGATGACCGGATAGGTCTGTACGCTCGCGCTTTTAGGCCGCTCGCCGCCGTGCGGCTCGATATTGTTCCCGTTCACTGACACGGCGCAACCGGACGGCGTGATGAAGCTGGCCTTAGGGGGGGACGACGCTGGCGAATAGCGGTGGAACGCATAGAGGATGTATCCCGAGAACACCAAGGAAATGAACAAGAAAAATAGTAGTTTGGCGTTGGTGTTGGGGTTTTTTAGCAGCCAAAACGGATCCATCTTCTGCGTCATAATACGAGCCCTTCGTTTTTGTACGATGCCCTCGTAATATATAATATAGCAGAGACCCGTAATAAAAAAGCGCCATTCCGGATTTTCTCCGAAAATGGTTTTGGCTTGAGGTTTCAGGTCTAGAATCCGGAACTCGGAACCCGGGGGCTGTCTTTCCAACTCCGAACTCCGAACTCCGAACTCCGAACTGTTTTAGAGGTAGGAGCAGACGTATTCGAGGATGCCGGAGTCGACGGCGATGTCGAAGGCGGAGTTGCCCGGGACGTCGAAGTGGGTTCCGGCGGCGTAGGCTGTCCAGTTGGAGGAGCCTTTGGGCATGACGCGGCAGGAGCCGGAGATCAACTCCATGCGCTCGGGGGCGGCGGTACCGAAATTGTATTGGCCGGGGTAGATCAGCCCGAGGGTCTTCTTGGAGCCGTCGGGGAAGAGGACGCTGTGGCTGACGACCTTGCCGTCGAAATAGATGTTGGCCTTGTGGAGGACGGAGACGTTGTCGGAACGGTCGGACATGGCGGAGGGCCTTTCGTTTCGGGTTCAGATGTGCTTGAGCGGGGGTTGCCCCAGAGGGAAGACGTTGAAGCCGATCTGGAAGAGCTCCTGGTGGTCGAGGAGGTTCCTGCCGTCGAAGACGAAGGCGGGTTTTTCCATGGCGGCGAAGATGCGGTGGTAGTCATAGGTCTTGAACTGTTTCCACTCCGTCAGGACGAGGATGGCGTGGGCTCCGGCGGCGGCCTGGTAAGGGTCGGAGTGGAGCTCGACGCCTTCGACGCCCTTGAGGTCTTCGGCGACTTTGCCGAGTGCCTTGGGGTCGTGGATGGCGAGGCGGGCGCGTTCTTCGGCGAGCATGCGGCAGACATAGATGGCCGGGGACTCGCGGGTGTCGCCGGTGTCGGCCTTGAAGGCGAAGCCGAAGACGGCTATCTTCTTGTCGGAGACGGTGTTGAACATGCTCTCGACGACGCGGTGGACGAAGCGGCGCTCCTGGTAGTCGTTGAGCTTGACGACCTGCTCCCAGTAGTCGGCGACCTCGGGGAGGTGGTAGTGGCGGCAGAGGTAGACGAGGTTGAGGATGTCCTTCTTGAAGCAGGAGCCGCCGAAGCCGACGCCGGCGTTGAGGAACTTCGCCCCGACGCGGCTGTCGAGGCCGACGGCCTTGGCGACCTCGCGGACGTTGGCGTCGGTCTGTTCGCAGAGGGCGGAGACGCTGTTGATGGAGGAGATGCGCTGGGCGAGCATGGCGTTGGCGACCAGTTTGGATAGCTCGCTGCTCCAGACGTTGGTGGTGATGATTTTCTCCCTGGGGACCCAGGCGGCGTAGAGGTCGACCAGCTCTTGGACGGCGACTTGACCCTCAGGGGTCTCCATGCCGCCGACGAGGATACGGTCGGGATTCTCAAGGTCTTTGATGCCGGTGCCCTCGGCGAGGAACTCGGGGTTGGAGAGGACCTCGAAGCGCAGTCCTTTGCCGTTTTGGCTGAGGATGCGCTGCATGGCCTCGGCGGTGCGGACGGGGAGGGTGCTTTTCTCGACCACGATCTTGTCGCGGTCGGAGTGCTGCACGATGCTGCGGGCGGTTTTCTCCCAGAAGCGCAGGTCGGAGGCCATGCCAGCCCCTTCGCCATAGGTCTTGGTGGGGGTGTTGACGCTCACGAAGATGATGTCGGCCTCTTTGATCCCGCCGGCGACGTCGGTGGAGAAGAAGAGGTTTTTGCCGCGGACTTTGGCGACCACGTCGTCGAGGCCAGGCTCGTAGATGGGCAGGTCGGAGGAGTTCCAGGCGGCGATCCTAGCCTCGTTGATGTCGACCACGATGACTTTGACGTTGGGGTTCTTGGCGGCGATGACCGCCATGGTCGGACCGCCGACGTAGCCGGCTCCGATGCAGAGTACCACCTTGTTTTTGACGGCGTTCGCCATGCTCTCTCAGTGCTCCTTGACGAGGGTTTTCATGAATTTCAGTAGTTGATTTTGACCATGGCGAAGGCTTGGTCGACGGTGGCGAGGGCCTCCGCCCGCGACGCGGCGAGGGCGATGATGTGGCCGATCCGGTCCGGGCCGCTGGTCAGGGCGCGGGTGTGGTCGCCGGGCTTGGCGTAGATCTCCATGTCGTAGACGCCTGGGAGGCGCTTCGCCGCCTCGACGCCCTCGACCGACTTGACCACGCCGTCCTGGCCGCCCCAGAAACGCACGCAGGCGCCTTTGAGCGTGGGATAGGGGGTCAGCGCCGGAGTTTCGCCCAACATCAGCCGGAGCTGGGCCTCGACGCCGTTGACCCCGGTCACGAAGGGGATGATGTCGGTGTAGACTTTGAAGCCCGGGCCGCGGGCGGCCATCTCCACGAGCATCGGTCCGTCGGGGGTGACCATCTGCTCCATGTGGATCGGGCAGTTGTCCAGCCCCAGCGCCTCGATCGAGGCCAGGGCCAAGTCGACGATCCGCCGCCGCGTATCCGCCGGGTGGGCGGAGGGGAAGGTCACCTCGGTGTCCAGCAGGTAGGGCGGCTTGGTGCGGATCTTGTCGGACAAGGTCAGGATGTGGATCTCGCCGTGGGCGACGAAGGCCTCGACGGAGATTTCGGTGCCCGGCATGAACTGTTCCAGGATCACCCGCCCCGCGCCGGAATGGCTGGCGGCGGCGTCGAAGGCCAATGCGAGCTCCTCGAAGTTGGCGACATAGTGGACGCCCCGCGAGCCGGAGCTGTCCACCGGTTTGAGCACCGCGGGGAAGCCGGTGGTGGCCGCCGCCGTTTTCAGTTGGCTCCGCTCAGAGAAGATGAAGAAGGGCGGGACTTTGATGCCGCAGGCTTGGTGCCGCAGCCGCATGGCGCCCTTGTCGGTGGCCAACACGACCTGTTCCGGGGTGAGTCCCGGCAGGCCCAGCGCCTGGTTGACGGCGGCGACGGTGGGCAAGCTGACCTCGGAGGCGACGCTGAGGACGCCGTCGACTTTCTCCGAGCGCGCCAAGGCGGTGGCGCCGCGGACGTCCTTGACGTCTAGGACGACGCCGCGGTTGGCGAGTTTCAAGCCGGGGGCGTCGGGGTTGCCGTCGATGGCGACCACCTCGCACCCGAGCCGGGCGGCGGTCTCGATTCCGGTGGCCTGGGCCGGACCGGCCCCGACGAACAACAGTTTGACGCTAGATTTTCCCATTTTGCCCCGTCCTATTTCTCCGCCGCGATGGCGAAGTCCGAGACCTCCGAGGCGACGGCGGCGGCGGCGGTGATGGGCTTTTCCAAATTGGCGAAAACCCCTTTGCAGGTGATGTAGACCCGGGCTTCCTCGGCGGTGGTCGCCTTGAACTCGGTGTCGACGTAGGTTTCGCAGGGGGTGTTGTGCTCGTAGGTGGCGACGTAGTAGCAGACGCCGCGCTTGAGCGCGAACTCGCGGACGATCAGGGCGTCGCGGCGGACCACGCCGAGGAAGGCGGTGTAGCTGCCGCGGTCGACGATCCCGGCGATGCGGGGGGTGTCGAGCTGGTCCTTCTCGTAGTCCATGGCCAGCAGCGACAACGCCAGGGCGTCGCGGGGGGGCAGGCCCATGGCGAGTTTCTCGGTGATGGGGTCGGTTTGGGCGCCGTTGGACACCACGGCGCGGGTGCCGGTGAGGCGCAGGCAGTTGTAGGCGATGTAGGGATTCTTGGCCAAGTCGCCCTCGGCGCCGGGCCTGGGCATGACGGCCACCTTGTTGTCGCTCAGGCGGGTCTCGCGGTTGGGGAACGACCGGGAGGAGACCCGGTACATGGCGGCCAGGTGGCCGCTCTCGCTCATGCCGACCGCGACGATTCTTCCGACGTACATTTTCGCACCTCCCTGGTTGCTAGTTCCGGCCCAGCGCCGCCTTGACGGACTTGACGTCCGCGGCGATCCGCAACGGGGCGTTCTTGAAGTTGCCTTTGATCGGCATGCCTTGCTCGATCAGCTTGTCGAGATGGTAGTTGACCACGGCGTCGGGGTCTTTGAGCAGGTTGCCCGTGAGGATGCCGACGGCCGAGGCGTCCGGGTCGATGACACCGGCGGCGACCAGTTTCCTGGCTCCGGCCACGACGGTGCAGGAGGCGGGCTCCGCGCCGATACCGGCGGCGTCGACCCAAGCCTTGGCGTCCATGATCTCCTGGTCGGTGACCTCCTCGACCACGCCGTCGCTCCACTCGAGGCCGCGGAGGGACTTCTTCCAGGACACCGGGTTGCCGATCTTGATGGCGGTGGCGATGGTGTCGGGGTCCTTGACGGCCTGGAAGGGTGTATTGTTCTTCCACATGGTGTAGAGGGGGTTGGCCCCGGCGGCCTGGATGACCGCGACGCGGGGGATTTTGTCGATGATCCCGAGCTCGTGGAGCTCCATCAGGCCTTTGGTGAGGGCGGAGTTGTTGCCGAGGTTGCCGCCGGGGATGATGAACCAGTCGGGGACTTGCCAATCGAGCTGCTGCAGGATCTCGAAGACGATGGCCTTCTGGCCCTCGATGCGGAAGGGGTTGATGGAGTTGAGCAAATAGATGCCCAGCTCGTCGCAGACCTCCATGACCAGGCGCATGGAGTCGTCGAAGTTGCCGTCGACCTGCAAGGTGACGCCGCCATAAGCGAGGGCCTGGGCGAGCTTGCCGTAGGCGATCTTGCCGGCGGGGATGAAGATGACGCTTTTGAAGCCGGCCTTGGCCGCGAAGGCGGCCATGCTGGCGGAGGTGTTGCCGGTGCTGGCGCAGGCGACGCAATTGGCGCCGAGCAGATTGGCGGCGGTGATACCGCAGGTCATGCCGCGGTCCTTGAAACTGCCGGTGGGGTTCTCGCCCTCGTGTTTGAGGAGCAGGTTCTTCAGCCCGGCGTAGTCCCCGGCCTTGCCCGACTCGTAGAGGCGGGTGTTGCCTTCCTGTTTGGTGATGATCTTGTCCTCGGGGACGTCGAGGATGAGCTCCTTGTAGCGCCAGACCCCGGAGGAGGTGACGCCGCGCTTGAGGCCCCAGCGGCTTTCCCAAAGGGCTTTGAGCGCCCGGCTGTCGACTTGTCCCAGGTCGCGGCGGACGTCCAGCAAGCCGCCGCAGCGGCAGGTGTAGCGCCGGTCGAGCAAGTCGTAGCGCTCGGCGCAGTCCAGGCATTCGAGCCATGATGCGATTTTGATGTCCACGGTGTCTTCCCTGCGTGTCTGGTTGTTTCGTTCCTCGGAAATCGAGCCAATAACTTACAGCCGCTTGGCGACTTAGCAAGTCCGGTTCGGCGCCTGGGGAAACACCCCGGGAAAGCGTGGGTGGGAGAGGAAGGGAAAAATGGCGGGAGCGACGGGACTCGAACCCGCAACACCCAGCGTGACAGGCTGGTACTCTAACCAGTTGAGCTACGCCCCCGCTTCAGATAACGAGCCTTAAAATACCCCTGTCCGCCGCGTTTGCAACCGCCTCCAAGAAAATTTGCGGGAAATTTTATCGACCTCTTGGCTTGATGGCATTTGCCGTTTTCATTGTCAGTAGTCTTTGGCATGCCTGTTGGTCAAGCCGAAGTGGCCGGAGCGTCCCGCTCCGGGATATAGTGGCCGGAGCATCCTGCTCCGGGAGAGTTGTGGCCGGAGCATCCTGCTCCGGGAGAGTTGTGGCCGGAGCATCCTGCTCCGGGATGTCTCCGGCGGCCAGGTCTTCGACCTGGACCAGGCGCTTCGCGCCCCTTTTTGGTGGGGAGTTGCCTGCGGCGCTTGCCTCCGGCGGCCAGGCTGCCGCGCCTGGAGGCGGCCAGGTCTTCGACCTGGACCAGGCGCTTCGCGCCCTATTTTTGGTGGGGAGTTGCCTGCGGCGCTTGCCTCCGGCGGCCAGGCCGCCGCGCCTGGAGGCGGCCTGGTCTTCGACCTGGACCAGGCGCTTCGCGCCCTATTTTTGGGGGGAGTTGCCTGCGCCGCTTGCCTCCGGCGGCCTGGTCTTCGACCTGGACCAGGCGCTTCGCACCCTGTTTTTTGGGGGAGTTGCCTGCGGCGCTGTCAGCTCTACGCGCCCCCCCGCCATTTGGCGAGGATGGAGTTGAGCGACTGCTTGTCGATGGGCTTGGAAAGGTAGTCGTCCATGCCGGCGGCGAGGCATTTGTCGCGGTCGTCGGACATGGCGGAGGCGGTGAGGGCGATGATGCGCAGCTTGGCGGTGGCGGGGTTGGCGGAGTTGCGGATGGCCCGCGTGGCGTCGTAGCCGTTCATCACCGGCATCTGGCAGTCCATGAGGGCCAGGGAGAAACGCTCCGTCTCGGCCAGGTGGACGGCCTCCTCGCCGTTGCTGGCGATCTTGAAGGCGTAGCCTTGGCGCTCAAGCAGTTTGCCGATGACCTTCTGGTTGATCTTGTCGTCCTCGACCAGGAGGACCGGCGCGCCGGACGGCGGGGCGGGCTCGGCGGGGGGCGGAGGCGTGGTTGCCGTCTCGCCGATAGGGAAGCTGAGCAGGAAATGGAAGGAGCTGCCGGAGCCGAGCCGGCTCTCGGCCCAGATTTTACCGCCCATGAGCTGGACTAGTTTCTGGGAGATGGTGAGCCCGAGGCCGCTGCCGCCGTGGCTGCGGGAGTCGGAGCTGTCGACCTGGGTGAAGGGCTGGAAGATGGCCTCGAGCTGGTCGGCGGGGATGCCGACGCCGGAGTCGGTGACGCTGAACTGGAGCTGGGCCGGGCCTTTGGGGGCGTGGTCGAGGCGGGCGACGGTCAGGGTGACTTGGCCGTGGTCGGTGAATTTGATGGCGTTGCCGAGCAGGTTGAGGAGCGTTTGACGTAGCTTGCCGTCGTCGCCCAGGAGCGAGGGCGGCAGGCCGTCGGGGAGATTGGCGGTGAGGGCGAGGCCTTTGCTGTGGGCGTCGAACTCGAGGCTTGTGACGGTGTGGAGGATGTGTTCGCGGAGGTCGAAGGGGGTGGTCTCGACGGACATTTTCCCCGCGGCGATTTTGGAGAGGTCGAGGATGTCGCCGATGACGTGGAGCAAGGTGGCTCCGGAGATCTTGATGACCGAGAGGCACTCGCGCTGTTGCTCGTCGAGGTCGAGGGACTCGAGTACTTCGGCCATGCCTAGGATGCCATTGAGGGGGGTGCGCATCTCATGGCTCATGTTGGCGAGGAACTGGTCTTTGGCGCGGTTGGCCAGTTCGGCGGCCTCCTTGGCCCGGCGCAGCTCGACGGCGGTTTTTTCGCGGGCGCGGCGGCGGGCGATGGCGCCTTGCAGCTCCCGGGACAGGTCGGAGAGCTGCGCGAGGAGCCGGCCCTGGAAAGAGCGTTGGTCGCGGGAGAGGAAGATCATGCAGCCCTCGGCCGTGGAGCCGAGGACGAACGGCAAGGCTAAGAGGGCCTTGCCGCCGTTTGGGGTGTCGGTGGGGGCGGCGACGGGGACGCGCCGTTCGACGGCTTGGCGCAAGGCCTCCGGGCAGTCGTCGAGGCCGAGCTCGGTCCCTTCGGTGGCCGCCGACGTCTGCCCGGCGGTGGCGAGGACGGTGGCTTGGCGGTCTTGGAGCTGTCCGAACCAGGCGGAGCAGAGTTGGTACTGGCTGACGGCGGCGGCGAGGAAGGCGCGCCAGAGCTCGGGCTCTGGGGCTTCGGGGCTGACGCCGCGGATGGTGGCCAATACGGCCTGGAAAGCCGCGTGGGCCGCGAGCTCGGTGGCGGCGCGGATGCGTTCGGTCTCGTCGGTGCAGGCGCCGCGGAAGCCGCGGAAATTGCCGTCGTCGTCGAAGACCGGCAACCCGTGGACGCGCAGGTGGGAGAGTCCGCCGCCTTTGTTGCGCACCACGAGCTCCAGCTTGTCCATGGGCCAGCGCTCGTGGAGGTAGCGCTCGAGCAGGGGTAGCATCTCGGCGCGTTCCTCCTCGGGCATGAAGTCGGCGGGGCTGTGGCCGATGAGCTCGGCGGGTTCGTAGCCGATGGTCTCCTTGATGGCCTTGGAGCAGAAGATGAGCGTGCCGGAGCTGTCGACCTCCCAGATGCACACCGGGGTGCTCTCGGCGATGTCGCGGAAACGGCGCATGCTCATGAGCAAAGACTTCTCGGCGCTCTTCTTGGCGGAGATGTCGACGCAGAGGCAGAACAGGCGGGGGGAGTCCAGTTTGAAGTCCGCCTTGGCGATGACGTGACAGTTGCGGACTTTTCCGGAGGGGTCGATGTGGTCGACGTCGAAACTGGCGTCGCCGCCGGTGTCGAGGATGGGCCGGAGCTCCTCCTCGAAGCGCTTGAGGTCGTAGGAGGCGGTCCATTCGGTGACCCGGTGGCCGCGGATGTCGTCAAGGTTGGCGTGGCCGGTCATGGCGACGTATTTGGGGTTGGCGTCGAGGACCTTGCCTTCGGGGTCGAGGAGCGTGAAGCCCAGCTTCATGGCGTCCATGAGTTCGCGGTAGCGCTCCTGGCTCTCGCGCAGCTCCGCCTCGGCCAGGCGCCGGGCGGCGAGCATGTCCCCGGCCATGGCCGCGAGGCTCTTGAACTCGGAGAAGCATAGCTGGCTGGTGGGGACCTCGGGCGTTCCGGCCACGGCCTCCTTGAAGAAGGCGTCGAGGCGCAGCAAGTTCTTCCTGGTTTTGGCGGCGGCGACGGCGGCCAGGGCGAAGGCCGCCAGCAGCGCGGCCCCCAGGACGGCCACGATCTGGGCGATGTGCCACCAGACCATGGAGCGGAGTTGGGCGTCGGCTTGCCGGGCCATGGCGTCCATGTCGTCCAGATAGACTCCCCCGCCGATCACCCATCCCCAGGTGTCGAGGCTGGTGACGTAGGACATCTTCCGGCTCTGCTTCCCGTCCCTGGGGTTGGCCCACTTGTAGAAGACGAACCTGTCCTGGCCGGCCTCCGCGTCCTTGAGCATCTCGGCGATCAGTTTGAAGCCGTCGCTGTCCGTGAACTCCAGCAGGTTTTTCCCCACTAGTTGCGGGCAGGACTTGTTGGAAAGCAGTGTGCCGTCATGGTTGATGGCGAAGAGATAGTCGTCCTTATTGGGGCCGAAGCGTCGGGCTTCGAGTTTGGCGAGGGCCTCGGTCTTGGCCTGGCGCATGACGGCGGCGAGTCCAAGGCGCGCGACGACGAGCCAGTCCGGGCCGAGTCGTCGCGAATAGCTGATGGTATCCTCGCCCCGGACTCCCCCTTCCGTGCCGCGGTCCACCTGGGTGTAGACGCCTTCGCCGCGTTCGAGCGCTTGCCACAGCTCGGGCTGTCGCTCCGGGATGACAATGGTCGCCGGGTCGCCAGGGACCTGGCCGGAGCGGGGGATGACGAACAACTCGGTGTCGCCGTCCCGCCAGCGCGCCGCGGCGATCGGCTTGTCTCCGGCTTGGCGCTTGGCGAGGTCGGAGTAGACGGCGTCAACCTCCGTCTTTAGTCGCGCCTTCGTCTGATCCACCGTCCCCCGCCAGATGGCGCGGAGTCGCCGGGCCATCGACTCTACCTCCGCCTTGAGGGCGTATTTGCTCTCGTCCAGATGGCGCTGCCGGGTCTCGTTCGACTCTTTTATGAAATGTTGGCGCTCGCCCTCCAGCCAGAACAAGCCGATCACCGTCACCACCACGGTGATGACGGCGACGGTGAAAAGCAAATAGGCGGTGTAGATGCTGTCCTTTTTGAACATTTCCGTTCCCTCCGCCGGGCGTTGGCCACCGGGCACACTCTCCTATAGCCGGAGACGGCGCGGAAATCAAGCTTGTTTCGTCCCGGATATGGCTCAGTCGCCCTTGCCCGGCGGGGAGGCACCGAGCAGTTTGGCCCCGCCGAGCTCGCCGAGCCCGGTTCCTTTGAGGTCGGTCCAGAGGGTGCCCGGCCCGGCGTGGATGACGCGCAGTTCCATCCCGGGCGGCAGGAGCTCGCCGAACTTGAGCAGGTCGTAGGCCTCGGGGCCGCCGAGGGCCCCGACTTTGAGCTGGAAGCCCTTGGCCTTCTCGCCCTCGACCAAGGTGGTGGCCTGGGCTTGGGCTTGCCCGGCGGCCCGCGTCACGTCGGCGCGGACGCCGGCGGTCTCGCGGGCTGTCTGGGCGACCTTCATGCCGGTGGAGGCGCGGATCTCGGCCACGCCCTTCTCCTGCAACGCCTTGGTCTCGGCGACGATCTTATCGGTCTCCTGGGCGACCTCCTGGCGGAGCTGCTCGATCATCGCCAGTTCGGTGTTGAGCTCCGCCTGCTTCCTGGCGGTGTTCTGTCTGGCGATGTTGGTCAGGTTCTGCTCCACCGCCAAGCTGGCCTGCTGGATCGGCCGCAGGATCTGCTCCGGCACCTCCACGTGGCGGATGAGCGAGTTGTGCACCTTGATGTCCTTTTTGCCCAGAGCGGCGGTCAAGGCCTCCTTCAGGTCGGTCTGGAACTTCTCGCGCCCCTCGCCCAGGATGAAGTCCTGCGCCCGGTAGCTCGACCCCTTCAGCCGCGACACCGACTGGATTTGCGGCATGATGATCTTGTCCACCACGGCCGGCAGGTCGCCGTACTTGAGCATGATCTCGGCGATGCGCCCGGGCTCCAGCTCGAACTCCACGGTCATGTCCAGCCGGACCTCGAAGCCGTCCCGGGAGGGGAACTCGACGCACTGGCGCAGGTCGAAGCTCGAAAGCCCGCCGCGCGGCTCGGCGTTGGTGGCGGACTGGCGTTTGGCCTTGTCCTGACGTCCTTGCGGGGCGGCCTGGGCGGCCTGCTCGGCCATGTAGTCCAGGCGGCTCTCGGCCTGTTTGGAGAGGACGTTGGCGGCGAGCGCCTCCATGGCGGCGTTCTGGGCCTCGACCTTGTTTTTGGTCAGGACCTGCCCGCCGTCGCGGCCGGTGAGCGACACCTGGTTGAGCCCGATCTCCAGCACGTCGATCTTGTAGGCGTTCGGGTTGATATAGTAGAGCCCTGGCTGGAGGATGTCGCGGCGGACGCCCTTCTCGCCGGGCCCGGCGAACTCGCCCTCGGGCGCCTTGCGTCCCGACAGCGAGGTCACCACCCCCACGTAGCCGATCGGGATGTTGATGGCGTCGGTCAGCTTGACGTCGTAGCCCTCGGGGTTGAGCCGGTACTTGCCCGGCCCGAGCACGTCTTTCCAGATGCCTTTCTGTCCCGGCTCGGCCAGGAACTCGCCGGGGGGCAGATCCTTGCCGTCTTTGGCGGTGACCACGCCGACCTTCCCGGCCGGCACTTGGACCAGCGGCGCGATCTTCCAGTCGTGGGTGAGGGGGTTGAGGAAGTGGCGCCCTTCGCCGAGCGGCTCGCGCCAGATGCCTTTCTGGCCGCGGTCGGCGAGGATCTGCCCGGGGGGCAAGTCCTGTCCCGTCTTGGCGGTGACCACCGCCATCTGGTTGGCGCCGACGTAGAAGCGGCAGAAGCACCACAGCCACGCCACATGGCAGAACAGACAGAAAACGAGCAGAACCATGATAGAGGAGAAGAGTTTGCTCTTCATTTCGCCACCCCCTTCCCGGCGGACGGGCCGCCCGAGGGCAGCCATTCCTTGGCGGAGACGTCGTTGGCCATCACCGACTTGAGCCTGGGGGCCAGCGCCTGGTGGAGGTTGTGACGGGCCCAGCCCATGCCGTCGCCGAAGGCGGCGGCCTTGGTCTTGAGCACCTCGGCGTCGGCCTGGTTCTGGAGGCGGATGACGTCGCGTTCGGCCTCGGCGGCCAGCACCACGGCCTTGGCCTGGGCCTCGGCGGCCTGCCGTTCGATCTTCGCCACCTCAAGCTCGCGCTCGGCGCCGGTCATCTTCACCGCCTGGTCCTGTTTGGCCTCGATCTCGGCGCGCAGTTTGGCGGTGTCGGCCTCGACTTTCTTGGCGCTGCGCAACGCCAGCGTCTCCTGCTTGGCGAGTTCCGCCTGGGATTTCGCCTGGGCGATCTGCTGTTCGATGGTCTTGGCGACCTGCCCGGCCAGCTCGCGGTCGCGGATAATGGCCGATACGTCGTTCGGCGGGATGATGTTGCGGATCAGCACCGAGTTCACCGAAACCCCGAACTCGGCGCAAGTCTTCTTGAGGTGCAACTCCAACGCGTCCTGGAACTGCTGCCGCGTCTCGCCCACGATGAACTCCACGGCCGTCTTCTTGCTGCCCTCGACGCGGAAGAAACCCCGCGCCCGCGGCAGGATCAGCTTCTTCACGATGTCGTCCATGTCGCCGACTTTGTGGGTCAGCAGCGCCGCCATCTCCCGGCGCACGTTGAACTCGATGGTCCCCTCGACCCGCACCGTGAAGCCGTCGGAGGTGAGGAATTGGATGACGTCGTCGCCGCTCATCTCGAAGCGCTGGCTCTGGAGGTTGAGCTCGACCACCGCCCAGAAGTAGGGGTTGAGATAATAGGTCCCGGGCGCCAGGACCTCGGGGCAGACGCCCTTGTCGCCCTCGCCGACGAGGTAGCTGTCGCGGCTGGACTCCGGCGGCTTGGCGCCGAGGATGTCCTTGCCGACCAGCCTCGTCTTGACCCCGATGTTCCCGGGCCGGACTTGGATGGCGTCGAAGACCAGCACCTGGTGGGCGCAGGGGTTGACGCGGTACTTGCCGGGCGCCAGGATGTCGGTCTCGATGCCTTTGTAGCCTTCCTTGGCGAGGATCTCGCCGGGCGGCAGGTCTTTGCCGTAGAGCCGCACCCTGACGCCGAGGCGTCCAGCCGGGATGTCGGTCAGGGGGTGGATCTTCCAGTCCCAGGTGAAGGGGTTGCGGAAATAGCGCCCCTCCGGCAGGACTTCGAGCTGCGCCCCTTGCTGGCCGGGCCGGGAGGCCACGACCTCGCCTTCGCCGAGCGGCGCGCCGGTCTTGCGCATCAGCACCGCCAGCTCCCCGTTGCGCGGTTCGATCCGCCACCAGTACCAGCCCCAGATCGACAACCCGAAAACCAGCCCCAGCGCCAGCGGCGGCAACAGCAACGCCAAGCCGGGCAAACGTCCCCCGGCCCCTTTGAAATTGATCTTGTCCAGCTCGTTCATGTCCGATCCCTTTTCCGTTTCACCTGCTTTGACGCCTAATATAGTCCCTCAAGGGCGTCTTTGGCAATCGTGGGCGGGGATGTGACGGCGCTTTCCGTCCGCTTTTGTTTTTTTGCTGGCTTGACATTGACTGCAAAGGTATTACTATAAAGGTATAACTGGAATCGTTGGGGGTGGCGGTGATCAAGAGTTTCCAAGATAAGGCCACGGCGAAAATTTGGGATGAGGCGCGGGACAAGCGCCTTGACGCCGCGGTCCAAAAGCAGGCGATGCGCAAGTTGCAGTTGTTGGACGCCGCGACCTCGTTGATGGATTTGCGAAGTCCGCCGGGCAATCGGCTGGAGCAGTTGCGGGGCTGCCGAGCCGGGCAGTGGTCGATACGGGTCAATGACCAGTACCGGATTTGTTTCGGCTGGGATGACGGGGCTGTCGGCGTTGAATTCACGGACTATCATTGACAACAGGAGTGGACATGATGAAGGCGATGGAAGAGAGCGTTGGCATGGCGCATCCGGGCGAGATTTTGGCGGAGGAGTTCCTCAAGCCCATGGGGCTTAGCCAGAACCGTCTCGCCATGGAGCTGCGCGTCCCGGCGAAACGGATAAACGCCCTGGTGCATGGGAGGACGTCGATAACTCCGGACACCGCGTTGCGTTTGGCGAAGCGCTTCAAGATGTCGCCGCAATTCTGGATGAATTTGCAGCAACGCTACGACTTGCGCAGGGTGGAGCGGACGCTGGCGGCGGAACTGGAGTTGATCCACAGCGTGGCCTGACCTTGGTTCGACGTCTGATATAGTCCCTCAAGGGCGTCTTTGGCAATCGTGGGCGGGGACGTGACGGCGCTTTCCGTCCGCTTTTGTTTTTTTGCTGGCTTGACATTGAGCCTGGCAAGGGTAAAATTAAAGCGTTACACTGACAACAAGGAGACAACTCAGATGGACGCGGGACTGCTTGAGACACTGGTAAAACTTGCCGGGATCGGAACTACTGTCGTGTGCGTCCTCGCGGTGGGCTGGAGCGCCTATCTGCTGGTGAAGACACCCGCCGACGCCACGGGCAAAGAGCGCTATCGGACGATCCTCTACTTTTTGGCGGCCGCGGTCGCTATCGCCGCCCTCTCGGCGGTCATCACCTCGTTCGGCGCTTACTTCAACCACCGGAAGATCGTCGATTTGCGGGTGCAAAACACGATGCTCGCGAAAGACAACGAGCTAATGGCCGGCGAGGTCGGCAAGGTGAAGGTGTCGGTGGTGGACCTCGAGAAAGAGCGCGACGGACTTATCGTCAGGTACGCCGCTTTGTCGAAAAGCCTCCGCTCGGCCCACGAGCAGCTCGACTTGGCCACCAAGCAGCGCGACTTCTTCCGCATGAAGCTCCTCAAGGCGCCGCCGAAAGCTGCCCCCAAAGCGGCGGCCCCCAACGCGGCCCCCAAAGAGCAGTAAGCTCCGCCGCCCTTTCTCGTTTGGTTCGCAAGGCCTATACTCCAACTATAGGCCTTGTTCGTTTTATGCCCAATCCCGACTTGTTCCCTGGCGGAAAAGTGCATGCTCAATGGAGGGTTAGTGCATTTTCTTTCCCGGCGAAAGCGTTAGATTCATAGGACGGTGAGTTTAACCCAACAAAACAAGGTATCCGGGATATGAGCATCAAAGAGGAATGGCGTAGCCGCATCGAACGTTGGCGCAAGGTGATGCCGCGGTTGTTCTACCAGAAGGCCGGGGACATCGATTTCACGGGTTTCATGACCACGGAGCAGCTTCGTCCCGAGCAGGCCTTGGCCGGGGAGTTCCGGCCCATGCCCCCAGGGACCAAGTGGGGCATGAAGTGGGATTACGCTTGGTTCAAGGGCTCTGTCGCCATCCCGAAGACGCTGGCGGGGGAGCGGGTCGTCGCCCGCTTCGGCGTTGGCACCCAGAACGTCGGGGGCGTCGAGTCGGTCACCGTCATGCTCAACGGCCACTGGGTCGGGGCGGTCGACATCCACCACAAGGACATCATGTTGGCGCGGGAAGCCAAGGGCGGCGAGAAGATCGACATCCTCGCCGAGGCTTACGCCGGCCACGGCCCCATGGAGTGCGACGGCGGTCCTTGCCCCGACGGCGTCGACCGCGTCGCGGAGGTCACCAAGCCCCAACGCGAGATCTCCGTCAGCAGCTTCGGCGTTTGGCGTGAGGAGCTCTACCAGCTCTGGCTGGACGTCGAGACTCTCGCCGAGCTGCGCGACAACATGGCCGATCCCGACTCCCTCCGCGCCGCCGAGGTCGAGGAGGCCCTCCGCCAGATGACCCTCATCGTCGACCTGGAGCTGCCCGCCGCCGAGATGATGGCGACCGTAAAGGCCGGCCGCGAGGCGTTGAAGGACGTTCTTTCCCGCCATAACGGCTCCACCTCGCCGCTGATGACCTGCTTCGGTCACGGGCACCTGGACGTCGCCTGGCTTTGGCCGCTGCAGGAGTCCGTCCGCAAGACCGCCCGCACCTTCGGCAACCAGCTCGCCTTGATGGACGAGTACCCCGAGCACAAGTTCCTCCAGAGCCAGCCCGTCCTCTATCAGATGGCCAAGGACCACTATCCCGAGCTCTACGAGCGCGTCAAAACGGCCGCCAAGAAGGGCCAGTGGCTCGCCGAGGGCGGCATGTGGGTCGAGGCCGACACCAACTTGGTCAGCGGCGAGAGCCTCATCCGCCAGTTCATCCACGGCAAGCGTTTCTTCGAGGAGGAGTTCGGGGTCGACAGCCAACTGCTCTGGCTCCCCGACGTTTTCGGCTACAGCGGCGCTCTCCCCCAGATCATGGCCGGCTGCGGCGTGAAAAATTTCTCCACCCAGAAAATCTTCTGGGCCTACAACGGCGGCGAGAAGTTCCCCTACAACATCTTCTGGTGGGAGGGCATCGACGGCACCCGCGTCCTCTCCTACATCCACAACGACTACAACTCCAACACCACCCCCGCCGGCATCCTCGCCCGGTGGAAAGAGCGCGTCCAGAAGGAAGCCTTCCACGACGGGCGGCTTCTGCCCTTCGGCCCCGGCGACGGCGGCGGCGGCCCCACCCGCGACCATGTCGAGCACCTCCGCCGCCAGAAGGATCTCGAGGGCATGCCCCGTTGCGAGATCGCCGCCCCCGACACCTTTTTCAACCGCGAATGGCCCAAGCGCCTGCCTGTCTGGGCTGGGGAGCTTTATTTCCAGGCGCATCGCGGCACCTACACCACCCAGGCCAAGACCAAAAAAGGCAACCGCCGTAGTGAGATCGCCCTCCGCGAGGCCGAGCTTTGGGGCGCGCTCGCCTTGGCCGAAGGCAAGGCCAAGTTCCCCGCCGCCGTGGCCGACAAACTGTGGAAAGACGTCCTGGTAAACCAGTTCCACGACATCCTCCCGGGCTCCTCCATCGAGCGCGTCTACCAGGAGGCCGAGGCCGCCCACGCCCACGTCATCGCCACGGCCAACGCCATCGCCGCCGAGTCCAGGGGCTCGCTCCTCGACCGTGACAACGGCGCCGTCACCGTCTTCAACTCCCTTTCTTGGGAGCGCGAGGCCCTGGTGGCGTTGCCCGACGGCGTCGAGGCGCTTCAGGACGTCCCCTGCCAGAAACTCGACGGCAAGGCCTACGCCCTAGTCTCCAAGCTGCCCTCCTGTGGCCACCGGACGTTCCGTAAGGCGGCGGTGTCCGCCGCGGCGCCGCCCGTCAAAACCAGCGTCAAGGGGCTGGAGAACGAGTGCCTCAAGATCGTGATCGACGCCGCGGGCGAGATCACTTCGATCATCGACAAAAGCAACGGCATGGAGGTCGCCGCCGGGGTCTGCAACCAGTTGAGGATGTTCAAGGACGTCCCCAGCCATTACGACGCCTGGGACATCGACAACATCTACAAGCTCCAGCCGTTCGAGCTGGGGCGCGAGGCCAAGGTCACGGTGGTCTCCGAGGGCGCGGCCTTTGGGGCGGTCCGGGTCGAGCGGACGCTGCACGACTCCAAGCTCGTCCAGGACATCGTGCTGCGCCGCGGCTCCCGCCGGGTCGACTTCGTCACCCGGGTCGACTGGCGCGAGAAGCACAAGATGCTCAAAGTCTGTTTCCCGGTCTCCGTCCGCGCCGAGGACGCCTTGAACGAGATCCAGTTCGGGCATGTGCGCCGTCCCACCCACGCCTCGCGGTTCAGCGACACCACGAGGTTCGAGGTCTGCAACCACAAATGGACGGCGCTCGCCGAGGAGTCCCGCGGCGCGGCCGTGTTGAACGACTGCAAGTACGGCGTGAGCGTCGAGGGCGGCAAGATCAGTTTGACCTTGCTCCGCGCCCCGCTCGCCCCCGACATGCACGCCGACCAAGGCGTCCAGGAGTTCACCTACTCCTTCTATTGTTGGGACGGCGCCTTCAAAGACAGCGGCCTGGTGCGCGAGGGCTACGACCTGAACATGCCCGCCGTGGCCATGGTGGGCGCGGCCCCGGACGCGTCCTTGTTCCAGGTGGACTCTCCCAACGTGATCATCGAGGCGGTGAAGCCCGCCGAGGACGGCTCCGGCGACGTGGTGGTACGGCTCTACGAGTCGTCGCGCACGAGCGGCCCCTGCCGTCTCTCGACCGCCTTGCCGGTTAAGAAGCTCGTCTTGACCGACATGCTCGAGCGTCACGTCCAGGACTTGGCGCTCGACGGCGACGGCGTCAAATTGATGTTCAAGCCCTTCGAGATCAAGACCCTCCGCCTGAAGCTGTAGGCTTCGGCTCCTTTCGCCGCTCCCGACGTCCGTCCTCCGCGACGGGCGTCGGGGGCGTTGTTTTTTCAATTCCGGGAGGGTTGTGGCCGGCGCGGCGGGGGATAAACAAACCCGCCGGGCCGTTTTTTTCGTCGACGGTATAGCCACCGGGGGGGTGGCGTGTTATATTAGACGTTCCCCCCCGCAAGGGATGAACCTCTAATCTAATTCGGAAACGTTTGAGCTCAAATGGCGGCCAAAGACAACAAGACGGCGGAATCCAATGACGAATATTCCCGGGTAGGTATCAGCGTCCTGAGCGTGCTGTTCCTGTTTTTGGCGTTGCTGCTCTTCCTGTCGCTGGCCTCGCACAACGCGGGCGACTTGGCCATCATCGAGGGTGGCAGGGACGCGCGCATCGCCAACTGGATCGGGCGTTTCGGGGTTTACATCGCCCGCTTCTTCCTCTATATGCTAGGGCTGGCTTCCTATCCGATCGCGTTGTTTTTCCTGCTTTGCGCCATCTGGGCGTTCTTCCCGAACTCCTTCCATCACCGCCGCGGTTTCCATTACGCCTCGATCGCCTTGATCCTGGGCTTGGCGGTGCTGCTGGGGCTCTGGCCTGAATACTTGGTCGGACTCACGCAAGCGTTGGGCATCGGGCACAGCCAGGCGCCGGAGAAGGCGTTGTCCGGCGGGGTGGTCGGGCATTATCTGGTCGCGCCGCCCAACCCCTTGTCGCCGGGGCAGGGGCCGGTGGGTTACGTGCGTTTCGCCATCGGGACGGTCGGTTCGGCGATCTTGGGCGCCATGCTGGTTTTGACCGCCGCCCTTTTTATCTGGAACTACGAGCTGCGCCTGGCGTGGCGGCGCATGCGGGATCAGTTGTTCCCGCCGCTCACCGAGGAGTTGCTCCGCGAACGCGAGCGCCTGCAAGCCGAGAAGATCGAGATGGCCCGTCGGCGCATCGAGGAGAAGCGCGCCTTGCAAGCCGAGAAGGAGAAGGCCAAGGAGGACAAGCTCGAGTTGCGTCGCCAGCAGGAGATTGAGCGCGCCGCGAAACAGCAGGCCAAACAGGACGAGCGCCAGCGCGCCGAGGCCGCCAAAGTCATCACGCCGGTCAAGCTCTCGGCTCCGGTCATCCCGGGCGTCCCGTCCATGGAGTCGGTTCCGCCCCCCGCCTCCGAGCCCGTTCCGGAGCCCGTCGCCGAGCCTGTCCCCGAGCCGGAGCGCGCCCCGGTCAAGCTCTCCGCCCCCGTCAAGCTTTCCGCTCCGGTCGCCGCGCCGCCGGAGCCCGCCGAGTTGCGCGGCGCGGAGCTCGTGGTCGAGTCCACCCGCGGCGCCAACGGCGCCAAGGAGGCCCCGCGAGGCGGACATGGTTTCGGGGACATGGCCGACTACGTGTTGCCCCCGCTCAAGCTGCTCAACGACATCAAGGAAGTCACTGGCGACCCGCCCGAGGTGGTGGAGGAGGCCAAGAAGATACTCCAGGACACGTTGAACAGCTTCGGGGTCGACGCCGAGGTGGCCGGCCATCAGAGCGGCCCGCGCGTCACCCGGCTGGAGGTGGTGTTGGCCCCGGGGGTGAAGGTGCAGAAGGTCACCGGGCTGGAGCCGAACATCAAGATGAACCTCCAATCGGTGAGCATCCGTATCCTCGCGCCGATCCCCGGCCGCGACGCCCTCGGCATCGAGGTCCCCAACAAAAACTCCTCCCCAGTGAGTTTCAAGAACCTTTTGGACAACGAGTCCTGGCGCTCCAACAAATACGAGGTGCCGGTCGTCCTGGGCAAGAACGTCGCCGGGCAGCCGATCGTCACCGACCTCGCCAAGGCCCCGCACCTGCTGATCGCCGGAGCCACCGGCAGCGGTAAGAGCGTCTGCATGAACACCTTGATCATGAGCCTGATCTACCGCTTCAAGCCCTCCGAGATGCGCATCATCATGGTCGACCCCAAGGTCGTCGAGTTCGAGATGTACAAAGAGTTGCCGCACCTCATCTGCCCGATCGTCAACGACCCCAAGAAAGTCCCGCTCGCCCTCCGCTGGGGCATCAACGAGATGGAGCGGCGCTACCGCGTCCTGGCCAAGGTCAAGGTGAAGAACCTCGCCACGTTCAACGCCCGCCCCATCCCTCAGGCCCCGGTCTACGACGAGGATGGCAAGCCCATCCCCGACAAGCTCCCCTTCATCGTCATCATCATCGACGAGCTCGCCGACATCATGATGGTCTCCAAGCAGGAGGTCGAGACCTCCATCGCCCGCATCGCCCAGAAGGCCCGCGCGGTCGGCATCCACCTGGTCTTGGCCACCCAGCGTCCCAGCGTCAAGGTCATCACCGGTGTCATCAAGGCCAACTTGCCCACCCGTATCGCTTTCCAGGTCACCTCGGTCATGGACAGCCGCGTCATCCTCGACCACAAGGGCGCCGAGACCCTCCTCGGCCGGGGCGATATGCTCTTCCTCGCCCCCGGCAGCGCCAAGCTTGAGCGCATCCAGGGCGCCATGGTCGCCGACAACGAGATCGAGCAGGTCGTCGCCTTCTGCGCCGCCCAGGCCGAGCAGGACTTCGACGACACCGTCACCTCCCTCGCCGAGAGCGGTGAGGACGGCGAGGAGCGCGTCGGGGAGGTCTCGAAGGACGACGAGGACGACCGCGAGTTCGACGAGGACGACGGCGACTTCGACGACAACTATTCCGGCGAGGGCATCGCTTCCACCGAGGCCGGCGGCCCCGGCGGCAGCCTGATCGACCGCGCCGTCGAGATCGTCCGCAAGGAGCGCAAAGCCAGCACCAGCTACCTCCAGCGCCGCCTCGGCATCGGCTACAACCGCGCTGCCGACATCATGGACAAGCTCGAACGCCGCGGCGTCATCGGCACCCAGATCGGCAGCGCCCCCCGCGAGATCCTCATCCCCCCCGAAGATTAGTTCGGAGTTAGCGGAGTTGAAAAGCGGCGGCGGACGGGTATTTTATCCGCTCCGCTAAGCATACAACAATCTGGAGTCAGCCATGCCGAAAATCGTGTTGGGCATCCCCAAGGGGAGCCTGGAGCAGTCCACCGTTGACATGTTCGCCAAGGCGGGCTACGCCATCAGCATCAGCAGCCGCTCGTACTATCCGACCATCGACGACCCCGAGATAGATTGCGTGCTCATCCGCGCCCAGGAGATGGCCCGCTACGTCCAGGAGGGCATCCTCGACTGCGGCCTCACTGGCAAGGACTGGATCGTCGAGAGCGGCGCTGACGTCGCCGAGGTCTGCGAGCTGGTCTACGGCAAAGTCGGCCGCAAGCCGCTGCGCTGGGTTTTGGCCGTCCCGGAGAATTCCGGCATTCAGTGCGCCAAGGACTTGGAGGGCAAGCGCATCGCCACCGAGGCCGTCGGCATGACCAAGCGCTACCTGGAGAAGCACGGGGTGACGGCCAACGTCGAGTTCAGCTGGGGGGCGACCGAGGTCAAGCCGCCGCGGTTGGCCGACGCCATCGTCGAGATCACCGAGACCGGCTCCTCCCTCAAGGCCAACAACCTCAAGATCATCGACACCCTCTGCGAGTCCACCACCCGTTTCATCGCCAACCACGACTCCATGGCCGACGCCTGGAAGAAATCCAAGGTCGAGAAGCTCGCCTTATTGTTGGAGGCGGTGCTCCGCGCCGAGGGCAAGGTCGGGCTGATGATGAACGTCAAAATCGCCGACAAGGACCGCGTCATCGCCAAGCTCCCCGCGTTGGAGCGCCCCACCGTCTCGGCGTTGTCCGAGGACGGCTGGTGTTCGCTCAACACCATCGTCGACGAGGCCACCGTCCGCGACTTGGTCCCCGAGCTGCTCAAGCTTGGCGCCCACGGCATCGTCGAGTATCCCCTCAATAAGCTTTTCTACTGAGATAGGCCTATATGGACAAGGAACGTTTCGAGAGCCTGACGTTGCTGCGGAAGTCGGAGACCGTCTTCCCCGACAGCCCGTTGGCGTCGACGTTGGAGGTCTTCGCCAACCGCGACGCGGGCCGGGACTACGAGATCACCTTCGCCTGCCCGGAGTTCACCTCGCTCTGCCCGGTGACCGGGCAGCCAGATTTCGGCGAGATCGAACTGCGTTATATCCCGGACAAGTCCTGCGTCGAGAGCAAGTCGCTGAAAATCTACTTGTACTCGTTCCGCAACCACCAGTCCTTCCACGAGGAGGCGGTCAACCGGATCCTCACCGACGTGGTCAAGGCCTGCGCCCCGAAATGGGCCGAGGTGACGGGGCGCTTCCGCCCCCGCGGCGGCATCAGCATCAACGTGCGGGCCTCGACCAAGTCGTTGTTGCCCGCCAATAAATAGGAGTTAAAAAATAGAGGACGCGGAGCGGCCATGGTCCAGGTCGGAGACCTGGTCGCCCCCGCCGGCGACAGAGGCGGCCGCCGCAGGCGGAAGGTTTTTTGTAATGGTGGCTCCGCCACTTTTGCCTCCGGCGGCCAGGCTTCCGCGCCTGGAGACGGCCAGCCTAACGCTGGGCGCCGCTATGGCTTCGCCTTTTTTTCACCTCAAATAGCATGGGAGACGACATGAGCGACATCACCACGATAGCCGGGGGAGGGGTGACCTCCGCCCTCGGGTTCCAGGCTTGCGGCGTCAAGGCCGGCCTGAAAAAGAGCGGCAACCCCGACATGGCGTTGCTGTTCTCCGAGGTTCCCGCCGTGACGGCGGGCGCCTTCACCAGCAACCTCTTCGCCGCCGCGCCGGTGAAGCTTTGCCGCCAACGCCTGTTGGCCGGGCACAAGATCAGCGCCGTGGCCGTCAACAGCGGTAACGCCAACGCCTCCACCGGGGAGAAGGGCGACGCCGACGCCGCGGCCATGGCGAAAATGACAGCCGACGCGTTGAAGATCAAACCCGAGCAGGTGCTGGTCGCCTCCACCGGCAGGATCGGCGTCCACATGCCTATGGACATTATCGCCAAAGGCGTCGCCTTGGCCGCTCCCGCCCTCGTCCGCGACGGCGGCGCCGCCGCGGCCCGGGCGATCATGACCACGGACACCAAGCCCAAGGAGTTCGCCGTCTCCGTCGTCATCGACGGCAAGACCATCACCGTCGGCGGCATGGCCAAGGGGGCCGGGATGATCGCCCCGCAGGTCAAGGTGCCGCACGCCACCATGCTGGTCTTCCTGACCACCGACGCCGCCGTGGCTCCGGGTTTCCTGAGCCAGGTGGTGGGCGAGCAGTCCGAGCTCTCCTTCAACCGCATCACCGTCGACAACGACATGAGCACCAACGACACGGTGCTCTTGTTGGCCAACGGTCTGGCGGGCAACCTCGAGTTCAAAGGCGGCGACGCCGCCTCGGAGCTCTTCGCCGCCGCCGTCAAGGCGGTGATGCTGCATTTGGCCCAGGCGATCGTCCGCGACGGCGAGGGCGCCACCAAATTCGTCACGGTGAGAGTGGAGAACGCCGCCTCGGCCAGCGACGCGCTGGTCTGCGCCAAGGCCATCGCCAACTCCTTGCTCTGCAAGACCGCCTGGTTCGGCAATGACCCGAACTGGGGCCGGATCGTCTGCGCCGCAGGCTACTCCGGGGCCAGCTTCGACCCGGACAAGGTGAATGTCCACTACAACGACAAGCCAGTGGTGCTCAAAGGCAGCGACTCCGGGGTGCCGGAGGCCGTTTTGGTCGAGGAGCTCAAGCGGGACGAGTTCGCCGTGATCGTGGATTTGGCGGCGGGCACGTTCTCCGACACCGTCTGGACCAACGACATCAGCTACGAGTACGTCAAAATCAACGCCGACTACCATACCTGAGAAAGGGCATCCCATCATGGACAAAGCGATAGAGAAGGCGGCGGTGCTGATCGAGGCGTTGCCCTACATCCAGCGTTTCCGCGACAAGATCGTGGTGGTCAAGTTTGGCGGCAGCGCCATGGAGGACCCCGAACTCACCCAGAGCGCGTTGCGCGACATCGTCTTCATGGAGTGCGTGGGCATGCGTCCGGTGGTCGTCCACGGCGGCGGCAAGGCCATCACCAAGCGCCTCAAGGAGATGAACATCCCCACCAAGTTCATCAACGGGCTGCGCTACACCTGCGAGCAGACCATCAAGGTGGTCGACGAGGTGCTGCACGACGAGGTGAACATCGGATTGGTCGAGGGTATTCGCGCCCAGGGCGGGGCGGCGCGCAGCCTCTCCGGCAAGAACGTGCTCAAGGCCAAGCGGATCTTCTCGGCCGACAAGGCGACCGGCGAACGGCTCGACCTGGGCTTCGTGGGCGACATTTACGACATCGAGTCTGCCCCGATCCTGCAAGCCTTCGAGCAGGGAGTCATCCCGGTGATCACCCCGTTGGCCAAGGACGACAGCGGCGCCGTGCTCAACGTCAACGCTGACCTCGCCGCTAGCCGCGTCGCCGAGATCCTCAAGGCCCGCAAGCTGGTCTTCCTCAGCGACGTCCCGGGCTTGCTCCGCGACCCCTCCGACGAGTCCACCGTCATCTCCACCGTCAATATGGACGAGGTCGAGTCCCTGGTCGCCAGCGGCGTCATCTCCGGTGGCATGGCCCCGAAAATCCACAGCGCCGTCCGGGCTCTCAAGGCCGGCACCAACAAGGTCCACTTGATCGACGGAAGGATCAAACATTCGTTGCTCCTGGAGATTTTCACCAACAGCGGTATCGGTACCGAAATAGTTAAATCCAAAGTTTAATCGTAAAAATACTTGGTTTTTTTTGAGGTTGCTGTATATTTGCTATGTCATGGCGGACATAGCCATGACATGGTGATTATCGGCAAAGGGCGATGATGAAGAAGTCAGAAGGAAAAATCAGGGTTTTGATCGTCGACGACCATCCGGTCGTCATCAAGGGGATTCGGTCATATCTGGCGGAGCGTCCGGACATCGACATCGTGGGCGAGGCCTACGACGGCGACGGGGCGGTCACGCAGACTTTGGCGTTGACGCCGGACGTGATCCTGATGGACTTCAACATGCCCGGTCTGGACGGTCTGGAGGCGGTGCGGATCATCCGCGAGAAAATGCCCGACGCCCGGATATTGGTGTTCACGATGTTCGACGAGAAGAACGTCGTGCTCAAGATCATCCAGGCGGGGGCGCAGGGCTATTTGCTCAAGAACGCCTTCCACAAGGAACTGCTCAAGGCCATCGAGACCGTCCACGCCGGGGACATCTACCTAGGCACGGACATCGCCAAGATCCTGCTCAACGAGTACCTCCGGAAAAACGCCGAGCCCGCCGAGAAGGAGGATGGCTCCGCCATCACCCGGCGCGAGAAGGAAGTTCTCGCCCTGATCGCCGAGGGCTTGCGCAACAAGGAGATCGCCGCCAGGCTCGACGTCAGCATCCGCACCGTCGAGGCGCACCGCGACCGCATCCGCAAGAAACTGGGCATCTCCAGCCCCGCGGGCCTCACCAAGTACGCCATCGAGCACGAGATCGAGCTCGAGCCCTGACCCTCCAGCGCGCCCTTTCCCCATGGCGCTCTTGGCGTCTCCGTGAATTGAAACGATTCATCCTGAAAAACTCGCGGTGGTCCCGGCGTTTTCCCGTCTTGTCGTTTTGCAATGCCGGTGGCTGGCATTATCTTACACCGCCCGACTTCGCGGGCGAGGCTGTTTGTAAAAATGGGAAAATAGGGAGATCGTGGCAATGAACAGCTATGTGACGAAAACGCTTGAGCGACTGACTCAGGCCAACCCCTGGGAGACCGAGTTCCTCCAGGCGGTGAAAGAAGTGCTGGAATCCTTGGGCAGCTTGCTGGACAAGGAGCCCAAGTACCAGAAACACAAGATCCTGGAGCGGATCGTCATCCCCGAGCGGACGATCCTCTTCCGGGTGCCCTGGGTGGACGACTCCGGGGAGATCCAGGTCAACAACGGCTACCGGATCGAGTTCAACAACGCCATCGGGCCGTTCAAGGGCGGGCTGCGTTTCCACCCCTCGGTCAACCTGAGCATCCTGAAGTTCCTCGGTTTCGAGCAGATCTTCAAGAACAGCCTCACGGGTTTGCCCATGGGCGGCGGCAAGGGCGGCAGCGACTTCGACCCCAAGGGCAAGTCCGACTTCGAGGTGATGCGTTTCTGCCAGAGCTTCATGAACGAGCTCTTCCGCCACATCGGCCCGGACACCGACGTCCCGGCCGGCGACATCGGCGTGGGCGGCCGCGAGATCGGCTACCTCTTCGGGCAGTACAAGAAGCTGGTCAACGCCCACCAGTGCGTGCTCACCGGCAAAGGGCTCGGCTGGGGCGGCAGCCTCATCCGTCCCGAGGCCACCGGCTACGGCGCCGTCTATTTCGCCGCCGAGATGCTCAAGACCAGGAAAACCGGCTTCGAGGGCAAGACCGCCTTGGTGTCCGGCTCCGGCAACGTCGCCCAGTATTCCGTCGAGAAGGTCACCCAGTTGGGCGGACGGGTGGTTTCCCTCTCCGACTCCTCCGGCACCATCATCGACGCCGAGGGGATCGACGCGGAGAAGCTCCAATACGTCATGGAGCTCAAGAACGTCTACCGCGGCCGTATCAGCGAGTACGCCGAGAAGTTCAAGGGCGCGAAGTTCCACGCCGGCCAGAAGCCCTGGCAGTTGGTCAAGGCCGACATCGCGCTGCCCTGCGCCACCCAGAACGAGATCAACGTCGAGGACGCCAAGGTTCTGGTCAAGAACGGTTGCGTCTGCGTCTCCGAGGGGGCCAACATGCCCAGCACCCCGGAGGCCGTCGAGGTCTTCGTCGCCAACAAGCTGCTCTACGGCCCCGGCAAGGCCGCCAACGCCGGCGGCGTCGCCACCAGCGGTCTGGAGATGTCCCAAAACTCCATGCGGCTCAATTGGCCCCGCGAGGAGGTTGACAGCCGCTTGCACGAGATCATGGTCAGCATCCACCGTTCTTGCGCCGAGGCCGCCAGCGAGTATGGCACGCCCGGCAACTATGTGAACGGCGCCAACATCGCCGGCTTCAAGAAAGTCGCCGACGCCATGATCGACCTGGGCGTCTGCTGACCCCGTCCGGGTTCACGTCCATAGTGAGGGAAACCCTTCGGGGTTTCCCTTTTTTTTGCTGGGGCTCAAGCCGTGGCGGTGGTGTCCTTGTCGAGGAAGACCATGGCCTCCTGCTTGAGGGTGTTGGCGTAGAGGAAACCGCGGTGGCCGGGTTTGAGCGAACGGGTGTCGAAGACGGTGACGGTGTCCTGCCAGGCGGTGGCGGACGGAGCGAGCTCTGGGAGCAGATTGCGGCAATGGCTCCAAACCGCGGGGTTGAGGACGGCTCCGTCCTTGCCGGGCTTGAGCGCCATGTAGACGATATCCATCTCGACCAGGTCGTTGAAGAAATGGGTGCCGAGCGAGGTCTCCGGGGTGAGGTTGTCGTGCATGGCGTTGATCTCGCAGAGCACGGAGACGTTACGGATCTCCGAGAAGGACACGGGGACGCCGAGCGAGGGCATGGATGAGCCCCAGCGCCCCGGTCCCACCAACATGGTCTTGAGGCATGGCGCGGCGGCGCTGAGCTCGCCGATCAGCCGCGCGATGGAGTAGCGGTCGGACACTGGCAGCAGTCCGTACTTCTCCGGCTTGACGTGGATTATCCGGTCGACGTTGTCGAAGAGGCTTTGGCCGATGATGGGGCCGCGGCTGCGCAGCAGCAAATCCTCAGGCGGCACGTCGCGGGGCGCGGCGGGGGCGACCAGACTGCCCGTGAAATGGAAGGGGCGGCACTGGACGATGTTGATGCGGTAGCAGTCCGGGGCGATGAAGTTGGTGGTGAACTCGACGTCGACTGGCCGGCCGTAGGCGCGCTCTAGGACTCGGAGAATCTCGCCCATGTCGCGGATGAAACCGCTCTCGCGTAGGAAGCGGTCGAAAGTCAAGGCCCAAGGGAAGGGGTTCTTCAAGCCCATTGCTCGGGCGCGGTCGAGCAATGCCTCGTCACGGGAGGCGAAGAGCTCCAGGCTGCTGTCCTCCACCTCGCTGGCGACTTGCTGGAACTTCATCGACACTTGCTCGTTGCGGTTGAGGTCGAGCACGTCCATGACCTTCTGCGTATGCTTCCAGGCTTCGACCTCGGAGGACTCGGGGCGCAGGAATGGCTCGTTGATGGCCACGATCCGGGTGTAATCGTTGTCGTGGCGGTCGACGGCGCGGGTGCCGAGGCCGTAGACTAGGCGCAACACCCCCTGGGCCGGGTCGATCCGCTTGTTCCACACGAAAGGGTTGAAAGAGTAGGCGACCCCGGCGATTTGCGGAAAATAGTAGTTGCTGCGGAGCTCTCCAGAGACCCGTTGCACCAACAACGCCATCTGCTCCTCCATGCCCATGAGCTTTTTGTGGGCGCGGTAAGACAGGGCTTGCTCGCTCACGGTGCTGGCGTAGACCTTCTTGATCGCCATGACGAAGTCCTCCAGGCGTCGCCGCGGGTCGCCCTGGTTGACGCAGAAATGGCTCTCGTACTTGCCCGAGAAGGCGTTGCCGTAACCGTCCTCCAGCAGGCTGCTAGAACGGACAATCAACGGAAACTGGCCGTAGTAGGCCAAGATGGCCTTGAAGCGCTCCATGATGTCCTCGGGGAAAACGCCGCCGAGGAGCTTGTCGTTTAGCTGTCCGGCCAGAGTCATGACCTCGGGGGTGACGGCGGTGGTTTGCTTGAGGGAACGCCAGCCCCACCAACAGTCGTTTTGGATGAGGTAGGTGTAGAAGACATCTGCGCCGATGTAGAAGGAGTCATGGGTTTCCAGGAGGTTGACCCAGCGCGGATCGTGCTTGGCGAGGATGGCGCGGGCCAGGAGCATCCCGACCGACTTGCCGCCTACCAGGCCAGTGCAAACCATCCGCTTGGCGACGGCGATCAAGTCATCCAACCCGAAATATTGGCGGCTGAGCTGGAAAAGCGCCTCGTCGCGGGTGATGATCATTTTGATGAGTTTGTCCTTGAGCTGTTCCGCCTCGACTGGCGGCGGCCCGGGAAGGGATTGGAGCCGCTCCAGCGTCCGGTACGCCTTGATGAAGGTGTTCGTCCAGATGCCGGGGCGGTCGATGGTGAAGTCCAGCCAGGGCTGGGGGACTTTCGACAGGATGCGCGACACCGCCGCGCTGCGGACTTCGGGGATGAACTCGTCCTCCTCGCGGCGGTGCAACATGTAGAGGGTCTTGGAATGGCGTCCTTCGACTTTGATTGGCAGGATGTAGTCGTTCTTCACGCCACGGTAGAGCTCCAGGACGACCTGGGCGGTGTTGTGGATGGCGTCGACCGCCAGCGGCCCGTGGTCGTTGCGCAGCAGCACGAAATAGGCCAACGTGTTCAGTCGGTAGAGCAGCGGGCAGGCGAGCATGAAGAAGTTGCCCAGCATGCGGTCGCTGGTCCAATCGACCGCCAAGTTGGAGAGGCAGTCGAAAATATAACAAGCCCCCTCGCCGTTCTCCTCGATCACCCTCAGGATATTGTTGGCGAAGGTCTCGAAGCCTTCCTCCGGGTCGAAGCGGTGCCGGTCGGCCGGGACGTCGTCGGGGATTAGCGGAGGGTGCTCGGCGAAACGGAAGTACACCAGCTTGCCGCCATGGCGTGCTCCGCGGGCGCTGAAAGCCTCCACGTAGGTCTGGTAGCGCTCCATGTCGCGGGTTTGCCAGACCACGTTGTCCCCTGGCCGGAGCCCCTGCAACACGTCGTCCAGAGAGTTGAACCCGGTGCTGAAAACATAGTCGCGTTCTTCCATCGCCACACCTCCCGTTGTTTGAGGTAATCTCCCGCCTTAGCCGACAAAAACAAGCGCCGCGGCGCAAAAAAACGCGATCCAGCTTGGGCGGACGGTGGTTTGGTGGACGGGATTGTGAGAAAACCCGGAAAATCGTCTTTCGGGCAGTTGTCTTGCCGCCAAAGAAAACTATTCATATATACTATGTTGGACAACGCGATGAAAATCACGGACCGGGAGATTGTCAGCGCCCTGGGGCAGATCGACGAGCGCCTTGTCGTCACCGACCTCGACGGGACGATCGAGTTTGTCAACCCGGCTGTATGCAAGGCCAGCGGCTATTCCCCCGCCGAGCTGCTCGGCCGCAAAATCGACATCCTGGGCGTCCCGCCGGAGCGCAAGGACGACAAACCCCTTTTCGTCAGACTAAGGAAAGAGGGTTACCTCAACGGCGAGGCCCGCCAGCTCTCCTGCCGCGCCAAGGACGGTTCAACCTACGAGGTCGAGGCGGCCTTCTACGCCATCCATGATACGTCCGGGGAGATCCGCCACTACTTTTGTCTCCAACGCGCCCCGGAACATGCCGCGGACAGCAAGAAACGGCAGATCCACTTCCAGAAAATGGAGGCCATCGGCGCGTTGGTGGCGGGCGTGTCGCACGACTTCAATAATATTTTCACGCCGTTGCTCGGCTATGCCCAGCTCGCCAGGGCCGAGGCCGCCGAGGCCGACGGCGAGCTCAAGCATAACCTTGACATGATCATCAAGTCCGCCAGCCGCGCCAAGGATTTGGTCAAGAAGATGCTGGCCTTCACCCAGTATTCGGGGGGGGGCGACGCCGCCGTGGACATCTGCAGGATTTTGCGCCTCCACGTCCAGGAGCTCCGCGGCTCCGCCGCCCCCGATCTCGCCATCACCCTCAAGATCAAGCCCAGGACCGGGAAAGTCGTCGGCGGCGATAACGCCGTCCGCCAAGTGGTCGACAAACTTTGCGAGAACGCCGTCGACGCTCTGAGGGGGCGGGCCCGTCCCCGGTTGGACCTCTCGTTGGAGAACGTCGACATCGAACCTCGTGACATGGTCGGCTATCCCGAGCTCAAGTCGCCCGCCTGCGTCCGGCTCACGGTCAGGGATAACGGCCCGGGCATCCCCGACGATATCTTGAATCGGATCTTCGACCCCTTCTTCACCACCAAGCGCTATGGCGAGGGTTCCGGCATCGGGCTGTCCATCGCCCAGGGGCTGGTCAAGGCCATGGGTGGCCTCCTCAGCGCCAGGAGCGAGGTGGAGGAGGAGACGGTCTTCACGGTCCTGTTGCCCAGGCAACGGCCTGCGGGCCGCCCCGCCGCGGCGGGACCGCGAGTGCGGTTGCCCCGTGACGTCTGGGCTCTCTGTCTTTGCCGCGACAGCGTCGCGCTGGACCAGTACAACGCCGTCCTGGGGCAACTGGGGGCCAACAGCTTCTCGACCGTCTCCCCCGTCGAGGCCGTCGCCAAGCTCGTCGAGTCGCCGCGGCGTTTCGACCTCCTGCTGGCCGACCTCGGCGGCGAACTGCCCGAGAGCGGCGGTGCGCTCGCCGAGCTCCGGCGGCTCCGCCCCGACTTGCCCTTCCTCGTCGGGGTTGACAACGACGCCCACATTGGAGGCAAGCAAGCCGAGAAGCTGTCACAGTTCAACTACTTCATCAAACCCATCGAGCCCGCCCGCCTCGCCAGTTTGATCGGCGCGGCCTTGGTCGCCAAACCGCCTCCCGCCGTGGCGGGGCCGCGGACCGACAGCCAGGCCGACAAGACCGTCCGCATCGTCACCGGGCCGGACGGCGCCTGCGAGAACGGCGTCGACACCGACAAAGTCGCCCTCCAGCGTCCTGTCCTCTTCATCGACAACGAGCCGATGGTCTGCTCTTTCTTCCGCGCCGCGCTGCGGGCCGCCGGTTTCGAGGCGGACATCTGCGACAACGGCCCGGAGGCCTTCAAGCTCCTGGAGGCCAAGCATTACGACCTGGTCGTCCTGGACTACCACCTCGCCCGCCATGACAGCGTCGACCTGCTCCGGCAGTTCAAGGCCAACTACCCAGAAATGGAGATCATCATCACCGCCGCCAGCCCCGACGTCAAGGGCGCCGTGAACTCCATCCGTCTGGGGGCGTTGGACTTCCTGCCCAAGCCTTTCTCGAAAGACGAGCTGGTCGAGGCCATCGAGACGGCGTTGCGGCACCATGGTTGGCGCGCCAAAGTCACCACCACCATCACCCGCAACCCGCCCCGCGGCTATCGGGTCATCCGCAACCTCGGCTCCGGTTCCATGGGCGTGATCCAGCTAGTCGAACGCGACCACAAGTTCTACGCCATGAAAGTCCTCAACTATTGCCAGGAGAACGGCCGGGGGGACTCCGCCGTCAAGCTTTTCCTGCGGGAAGCCGATATTTTGCGCGACCTCAACTATCCGGGCATCGTCAAGATCTACGAGTCGGGCATGCTGCCCGGGCAGAACCTGCCCTACATTGTGATGGAGTACCTCCCCGGCCAGCCGCTCACCTACTATCTTGGCGACACCGCCATGACGTTGCGCCAGAAGCTCGGCGTCGTCAAGCGCATCGCCACAACCCTGGGGTTCCTGCATGCTCGTGGCGTCGTCCACCGCGACATCAAGCCGGGCAACATCATCGTCACCGAGAACCTCAAGGTCAAGTTGACCGACTTCGGCATCGCTCGCTTGGCGGACGCCACCGACACCATGACCCAGTCGTTGATGGGGTCCCCGGCGTACATGGCCCCGGAGCGTCTCTCCCCCGAAGGCGAGGATCAGGACGACCATCGTTGCGACCTCTTCTCGCTGGGGGTGCTGACCTACGAGCTTTTGAGCGGCAAGCGCCCCTTTGTCGGCAAGAGCATGGTCGAGGTGATCCACGCCATTCAGAGCCGCGCGCCGATCCCCTTGAGCAAGGCTATGCCTGACGCCCCCCTGGCTCTCTGCAGGGTGGTCGGCAAGCTGCTCCGCAAAGACCCCGCCAAGCGTTACCAGAATGCCGAGGAGGTCGTCCGCGACCTCGACAAGCTCCTGGGGTGAGGGCGGCGCCGGGACGCGCGCCTGACGGGGCAACGCGCTTTGCGTGGCGAGCTCCGTCAGTTAGACGCTGAAGCGGACGAAGACGACGTCGCCGTCTTTCATCACGTAGTCCTTGCCCTCGATGCGGCACTTGCCAGCTAGCTTGGCCTCTTGTTCGGAGCCGTGCTGGATGATGTCGGCGTAGGAGGTGACCTCCATGCGGATGAAACCGCGCTCCATGTCGGAGTGGATCTTGCCGGCCGCCTGCGGGGCCTTGGTCCCGGCGGTGACCGTCCAGGCGCGGGTCTCGTCCGGGCCGGTGGTCAGGAAGGTGATGTAGCTCAAGAGCCGGTAGCCGGTCTGGATGACGCGGCCCAGACCGCTCTGCTTCAGCCCGAGCTCCGACAGGAAAGCTTGGCGCTCGTCGAGGGGGAGCTGGTTGATCTCCTCCTCCAGCTTGGCGCAGACCGGGATCACGTCCATGCCATGGCTGGCGGCGAACGCCCCGAGTCCGGAGCTTTTGATCAGCTCCTCGGCGTTGGCGATCGAGGCCTCGTCGATGTTGGCGCAGACGAAGGCCGGGAGGGAGCTGATCAATCCGATGGTCTTGACCAGCTCCGCCGCGTCGTCGTCTGGCTCGAAACGCGGGATTTTGCCTTGGTCGAGGAGCTCCTTGATGCGCTCGGCCAGCTTGAGCTCCTTGATGGTGTCCTTGTCGCCGGAGCGGGCTTTCTTGCCCAGGCGTTCGACATGGCGGTCGACGGCCTCGAGGTCTGCGAGGATCAGCTCGGTGAGGATCAGCTCCATGTCGCGGACGGGGTCGGTCTCGCCGGCGACGTGGACGACGTCGGGGTCGGAGAAGAGCCGCACGATGTGGGCGACGGCGTCGACGCCGCGGATGTGGCCGAGGAACTGGTTGCCCAGGCCTTGGCCCTTGCTGGCGCCTTCGACCAGCCCGGCGATGTCGATGAACTTCATGGTGGCCGGGACGATTTTTTTGGACTTGTGCATGGTGGAGAGGATCTGCAAGCGCTCGTCCGGGACGGCCACGATGCCGGTGTTGGGCTCGATGGTGCAGAAGGGGAAGTTGGCGGCCTCGGCCTTGCCGCAGGTCAAGGAGTTGAAGAGGGTGGACTTGCCGACATTGGGCAGGCCCACGAAACCACAGGAGAAAGCCATAAGCGGAACCTAACTATGAGAAGGTTGGAGTTTTCGCGGGGGGGTCAGCCTTCGTCCTTCTGGGCGAGGCATTCCGGGGTGGTGAGCTCGCGGTAGAAGGCGGCGTAGTCGTCCTTGCGGTCGCTGTCGCGGATGGCGATGGAGACGCGCGGGTGTTGGTTGAGGCTGCCGGCGATCATGTGGGGGATGATGTAGCCCCATTCGATCTTCTCGCGGAGCTTGAGCGAGACGTCCTGGATGAGCTGGAGGACCGGCTCGACGTTGTAGCGCGGGTTCTTCAAGTAAGTCAGCAGCAGTTCCAGTGGGCAGTTGCCAGCGGCGCGGCCGATGCCGAAAACGGTGGCGTCGCAGTAACGGGCGCCGTTCTCGACCGCCTCGATGGTGTTGGCGAAGGCCAGTTGCAGGTTGTTGTGGCCGTGGAAGCCGCAGGCGATCTTGTCGCCCAGGATGCTGCGGAAGAGCTCGACCAGGTAGCGGGTCATCTTGGGGCTGAGGGCGCCGTTGCTGTCGACAACGGCGACGGCCTTGACCCGGGTCTCGGAGCCGATTTGCCGCAAGGCGTCCTCAAGGTCGAAGTTGTTGACCGCGCTGATGGCCATGATGTTGATGAAGGTCTCGTAGCCCTTCGCCTCGATCTCGTTGGCCAGGGCGATGGCCTTCTCGACGTCCTTGGCGTAGGTGGCGACACGGAAGAAGTCCAGCGGCGACTCGTCGCAGGGGGCGATGTCGTCGGGCTCCACCCGGCCGATGTCCACCATCGCCCCGAGTTTCATGTTGACCTTGGTGTCGCCGATGACTTCGCGGACGACCTCGTCGGTGGTGAAGCGCCAGGGGCCGTATTCTTTGGGGTTGAAGAGCTTGCGCGACGCCCGGTAGCCGATCTCCATGTAGTCCACGCCCGATTGGTTGAGCAATTGGAACGTCTCGCGGACCGTCTCCATGGAGAACTGCCATTTGTTGATCAGACCGCCGTCCCGGATGGTGCAGTCGAACACTTTGAGATCTTTGTCGTACATGCTGCGTTGGCTCCGCTTTGATGCTGTGGACAGAAAAAAACCCGCGCGGGCGGGTTTTTTATGGTTGAGTCGCTTAATCGCTTGGTTCAGGCTTAATCGACCGGGAAATCTTGGTAAACCAAGTTGTAGATGTCATGCTGCGGATCGACGACCCACTCGGGCTCGAGGATGGGGGCGTAGCCCCAGCCGACCTCGTGGGGGCTGTCGGTCAAGCCGGGCAGCGGCATGGGGGCGGTGATGATCTCGAAGACGCCGACCCCTTCGCGGGCGAGGAAACAGGAGATGCCTTTGCCTACGCCATAGGTGTAGCAGGCCAGACCGCCTTCGGTTTGGTTGACGTCATAGGGTTGGATCAGCAGCTCGGCGCAGCCGAAGATGGTGTTGCAGAAACCGCGGGCCCCTTTGCGCAATGGGCCGGACTCCTGGGCAGACACCGTCATCGAGGACGCGAGGATAGCTCCGGCAATGACCGCCGCCAGTCCGATTCTTTTGCTCAATCTCATTATAAACCCTCTGTAAATTGCCCAGTTGTCTAACCGTCAGCCAAACCGCAAGGAACCACTTTGGCGGCTCATAATATAAAAGACCCATGCGCCCCTGTCAAATTGGATTACCGGAGCTTTGTCGTTTTTTTACGCATTTTTGCGGGGCGGCGAAAAAAAAGGAGCCCGGAGCCCGGAACTCCGAACTCCGAACTCCGAACTTCAAGCTAGGCTTAGTGATATTTGGGCAGGTAGTCGCCGTGGGCCGCGATCAGGTCGTCGCAAAGCGAGCGGATCTGGTCCAAGGTCAGCTCGGCGGCGGTGTGCGGGTCGAGCATGGCGGCGTGGTAGATGTGCTCGCGCTTCAGGGTCAAAGCGGCGTCGACCGCCATGATCTGGGCGTTGATGTTGGTCCGGTTCAGCCCGGCCAGCTGCTCCGGCAGCTCCCCGACATAGCAGCCTTGGACGCCGTTGCCGTCGACCAGGCAGGGCACTTCCACCGCCGCCTTGGACGGCAGATTGGTGATGAAGCCATGGTTGAGGATGTTGCCGTGGATGGTGGACGGGGTGTTGGTGTAGATGGACTCGATGATCTGGGAGCCGTACTCGTGGGTGCGCTCATGGGTCAAGGCGGGGTTGCCGACCATCTCCTTGCTGCGCTTGTTCCAGTCGGCGATCTGGTTGACGCAACGGCGCGGGTACTCGTCCAGCGGGATGCGGAACTCCTCGATCAGCTCGGGGAAGCGCGCCTTGATCCAGTAGGGGGTGTACTCGGCGTTGTGCTCGGACGACTCGGTGACGTAGTGGCCGAAATGCCGCATGATCTCCAGCCGCACCATGTCCCAGGCTTGGGCCTTCTTGTCGGCGCGCCAGGCGGCGACCTTCTTGGCGGCGATCTTCTTGATCTCCGGGTAAAGATCCTTGCCGTTCTCGGTGATCTCCAGCAGCCAGGCCATGTGGTTGATCCCGGCGATCTTCCAGCGGACGTTGTTCTTGCGCCGCTCCTCGGAGAAGCCCAGGCCGGAGAGCAGCCCCTGGGCGCAGCCTTGCACCGAGTGGCAAAGCCCGACGTAGTTGATGGCGCTGCCGCGGAGCATGGCGGCGCTGAGCATGCACATCGGGTTGGTGTAGCTGAGCATCCAGGCCTTGGGGCAGACTTCCTCCATCTCGTGGGCGAACTCCAGCATCACCGGGATGGTGCGCAGGGCGCGGAAGATGCCGCCGATCCCCAAGGTGTCGGCGATGGTCTGGCGCAAGCCGTATCGTTTGGGGATCTCGAAGTCGATCTCGGTGGAGGGCTGGTAACCGCCCACCTGGATGGCGTTGACCACGAAGTCCGCGCCGCGCAGGGCCTGCTTGCGTTTCGCCACGCCCAGGTAGGTCTTGATGGTGGCGCGGTCGGCGTTGATGTTATGGTTGAGCGTCTCGAGCATCAGCTTCGACTCGTTCAGACGCTTGGCGTCGATGTCGTAGAGCGCGATGTCCGAGTCCTTCAAGGCCTCGCGGGTCATGCAGTCGCCGAGGACGTTCTTCGCGAACACCGTGCTGCCCGCGCCCATGAATGTTATCTTCGCCATCTGGAAAACTCCTTGTTATGGTAAGGCGGTTGATAATATCTTGCTCTTACCATAGTTGGGTTTCAGCTAAAATAAATGGGAAATTCGTGCTAAGGCTGGTAGATTCATGCCATTCTATAGCTGTTTGAGACGCGCCTCGATGGCGTCGATGACGGTGTCTAGCACTTTGAGCCGGGCGTAGAGTTTGCAGTCGGACTCGACGATCGTCCAGGGGGCGGCTTGGGTGCCGCAGCGGAAGATGGCCTCCTCGACGGCGACCCTGTAGGCGTCCCACTTGTCGCGGTTGCGCCAGTCCTCGTCGGTGATCTTCCATTGCTTGGCGGGGATGCTCTGGCGCTCGTTGAAGCGCTTGAGCTGCTCCTCTTTGCTGATCTGCAGCCAGAACTTCAGGACGACCGCCCCGAAGTTGGCCATGTGCCGCTCCATCTCGTTGATCTCGTGGTAGGCGCGCTTCCAGTCGGCCTCGGAGCAGAAGCCCTCGACGCGCTCGACCAGGACGCGGCCGTACCAAGTGCGGTCGAAGATGGTGATGTGCCCGGCCTTGGGCATCTGGGTCCAGAAACGCCAGAGGTAGTGGTGGGCCAGCTCGATGTCGTTGGGGGCTCCGACGGGCACGACCTCGTAGCCGCGCGGGTCGAGGTTCTGGGTCAGGCGTTTGATGTTGCCGCCCTTGCCCGCGGCGTCCGAGCCCTCGAAGGCGAGGACCACCGGCACCCGGTGGCGGTAGATCTCATATTCCAGCTCGCGGAGGCGCTTCTGCTTCTTTTTGAGGGCCTCCTGGTAGTCCTCGCGGGAGACGCTCAAGGTGAGGTCGAGCTTGTCGAGGATGGAGGCGACGGGCGTCGCGGGGGCGGGTTTGGCGACGGCGGCGGCCTTGACTGGCTTGGCCGACTGTACGGGCGCGGCCTCCGCGGGCTTGGCGGCCTGGCGGGACTGGACGGCCGCCTCCATGACCTCGATCACCCGGTCGAAGACCTTCATGGTGGCGAAGCGCTCGTCGGTGGCCTCCACCACGGTCCAGGGGGCGAAGTCGGTGTCGGTGGCGACCAGCGCCTCGTCCGCCGCCTTGAGGAAGCGTTTGAAGAGCTTGTGCTGGACGATGTCGTCCTCGTTGACGCGCCAGGCGGTGGCCTTGCGCTCCAGGAGCTTGTCGAAGCGCGCGGCCTGCTCCTTTTTGGAGATGTGCAGGAAGAATTTGATGAGGATGGCGCCGCCGTCGGCGAGTTGCCGCTCGAAGGACACGATGTCCTGGAGGTCGCCCTGGGTGATCTCGGGGGAGTCGACGCGCAGCGCGGCGCCGTCGATGACGCTTTTGTACCAGCTGTTGTCGTAGATGGCGACCTTGCCGTTGGCGGGGGCTTTGCACCAGAAGCGCCAGAGGAAGGGCCGCATGAGCTCCTCCTCGTTGGGGTCCTTGACGTTGTGGATCACGAAGCCGCGGGGGTCCAGCGGCATGATCAAGTTGTTGATGAGGGTGCCTTTGCCGGCGGCGTCCCAGCCCTCGAAGACGACCATCACCGGGATGCCCAGCTCCCGGGCCTGGCGCTGCAAGGCGCCCAACTTCAGCGCCTTGTCGTCGGCCGCGGCCTTGAATTCCTTCTTGGAAAGCTTTTGCGACAGATCCACGTTGTCCAACATCTTCCATCTCCCCGTGTTGTTCATGGCCATGTGAAAACCTTCTTACCTTACATCCGTTTACCGTCGAGAAAAAGCCTGGACGGTGAAATTCCGCCCTTCGCCTCCGGCGGCCAGGCTTCCGCGCCTGGAGACGGCCAGCCTAACGCTGGGCGCCGCGGAAACTTCGTTTCCTTCTCCGGCTCCGCCGGATACCAGGCCGCTCGTTCAGGGGGGGGCTAGATTGCGATCCACCAGAAGACGCCGAATTTATCGATCAAATTGGAACAACAGGGATTCCAGGGACAGGGGCCCAACGGGTCAATAACCGTACCGCCGTCACGTAATATATCATAAGCCTGGCGCACCGCCGTTTCGCTCCCCATCTCATAAACATTGAACGCCATGGTCTGCCAGTGTTTTTTGGGGCTGGCATCGCAGACGGCGGGCGCTTCGCTGACGGCCATGAATAATTTCTCGTCGACAAACAGTTCACAATGAGCAAAGGCTTTTTTGGATTCATCCAGTATTTGCAGCCGGATTTCCGCGCCAAAAGCCCGGCAATACATTTCAACCGCCTCAATACTGCCTCTGACATATACTTGTGAGTTTATTTTCATAATGTTCTCGCCGTGTTATAAAATGTCGATACGCGTTACATCCGGGATCACAACCATCCCATAGGAGCACTGCTTGTCGAGGCGGCATTGAGCGTGGGGAAATTTGCGAAATGCCCTTCCGGCATATAGCTGCCCACACCCTTTGGCCATCCTCGGATTCTTGCCTAACTCCTAAAACCTAAAACCTAAAACGCCGGCCGAAGGACGGCTATGCTTTATATTATTGCCTTGTGCCTGCCATCTGCCGGATTTTCTTGCGATCAATCGTCCATGTCGATGACGCCAATATCTCGCCTCGACAGCAACCCGTACGATCATTCACTCCACCAACCTACGCCCGCGTCGCCGGGATTTCAAGAGAAGACGCGGACCGCGGTGGCAACCAGTTGAACTCAAGGGGGGAGGCTCAAATCGATAAATAAGAGAGCAACTCCTTTGATATCAGCTAGTTCCCCCAACGTCCCATTCCCCTCCAAAAAAATGCCGTTTGGCCACCGGAGGCATTGTTCACGCGAGGGTGCGGCGCGCACCCTGAAGCGCGGTCGGACTGGCGGCTTGGCCGCGGAGCGTGAAGCTGGCGAGGGAACTGTGCAGCGTGTGGGCCCAACTGGATAGTTGTTCCGCCGAGGCGGCCATCTGCTCGGCGTTGGCGGTGTTCATCTGAGTCACGCTGTCGATTTGCGTCAGCCCCTGGCCCATCTGGGCGATGCCCTGCGCCTGCTCGTTGCAGGCCGCGGCGATCTCCCCGACCAAGTCCGCCACCTTGGTGGCTCCGGCGACGATGGAGGAAAGCGCTTCCGACGTCTGGATAGCGACCTGCGAGCCGTTCCCCACCTTGGCGTTGGAGGACTCGATGAGCGCCGTGGTCTCGCTGGCGGCCTTGGCGCTGCGCGCCGCCAAGGCCCGCACCTCCTCCGCCACCACCGCGAAACCTTTGCCATGGCTTCCGGCGCGGGCCGCCTCCACTGCGGCGTTCAAAGCCAGCAAGTTGGTCTGGAACGCGATCTCGTCGATGACCTTGATGATCTTGCCGATCTGGACGCTGGAGGCGGTTATCTCCGTCATGGCGGCGAGCATGTCGCCCATCCGGGCGTTGCCGGCCACCGCCGCGCCCCGAGCGTCGGTGGCGAGCTTGCTAGCCTGACGGGCGTTCTCCGCGCTTTGCTTGGTCTGGGAACCGATCTGGACCATGGAGGCGGTGAGTTCTTCCAAACTGGCCGCCGACTCCGTCGCCCCTTGGGTGAGACTCTGCGCGGCGCCGGCGATCTGCGCGGCGCCACCGTTTACTTGGCCTGCCGTGGCGCTTACCGACATCAAGGTACAATTCACCTGCTCTATCATCGTCCGCATGGCTTTGCCCTGCTCGTCCTTCTCAGAACGCAGCGGCGACTCCACATCCCAATCGCCACCCGCCATGCGCGCGGCCAAGTTCGACTCGTCCCGCCGCGAACGGATTAGCGCCTCCGTGGCCAACGCGAGCCGCCCCAGCTCGTCATGGCGACGCAGATCCGCGGCTTTGGGGCTTTCCGAGAGGTCGCCCCGCAACGCCACCGCCTCGAGCAACCGCGCCCCCTCCAAAATGGGCCGGGAAATCTTCCCCGCCATGACCGACGCCACGACGATGGACAAAGCCACAGCCACCGCGCCGATGACCGCGAACCACAACATGGAACGCTTCAACGTGCCGATCATCTGACCGGCGGTGCTGACGATCCGCTCCTGCTTGGTCTGGATCTCCGTCCGCTTCCGGTCGATACCCGCCAGCAACGACCGCACATGCGCTTCCTGGCTCTTTTCCAGCTCGTCGATCAGAGCGCGCATGGCGTTGAAGCTGGTCTCGGCGGAGCCGCCATTGCTGGTCTTGATGGCGAAAGCGAGCTTGCCGGGAGTCCGCGCCTTGGCGAGCACGCTATCACTCTTCTCCCGCCAAAGTTTAAAGGCCTCGCGGAACCGCAGCATCAAGCCCTGGGATTCCTTCGCCTCAAAACTCGTCGACGCTTTATCCATGCGATCGACAAGCTGCTGGACGTTCTCGTCATGGGCCTGGACGACCGCCGCCATCTCGCCGCTAGTGGCGGCCAAGGACATCTTCTCGGCGATGACGGCCTGATGAGCGTCACGGTCCGCCTCGAGCATCAGCCGCATGCCCTCCTGGACACGTTGGAGCTGGGGGACGTCGTTGGCAATGAGCGGCTGCACATCCTGCTTGAGCATCGCCGTGAACAGTTGGTCGACGATCGTCCTGGTGTCCGTGAGCATCGACCTCATGCTGGCCGAGCCCCAGACGACCAACGTCAGCAACGCCACGACGGGAATGGCGAGCATCACCGCCAACTTGCATCTGATGTTCATGATCGCATCCCCTCTATAGCTTGTCCACGACGACGCCGAAAGTGATCGCCCCGACCACCTTGCCGTCCGGCCCGACCAGCGGCAACGACACCTGCTGCAACTGGGCGTTGGCCGACTTGTCAAACTCGGCCTTCCCGACATCCAGCCCGCCCTTGCCTTGGTTGAAGGAGTTTTCCCATTTGGGCTCGTCACCCTGCCAGTAGTCGCTGGTGAGCGCGTTCTGGCCAACGTTCGCCCCCTGGTCGTCCATGGCGAAGGCCTCGATCACGGCGGGGGTGGCCGTGGCGAACTTGGCGATCTCCTTGGCGCAGACGTTGCTAGTCTTCTCCTTGTGGATGGGCAGCTCGTCCTCGGCGGCGATCCATTCCGCGTCGATGCGCTTGATCTCCGCCAAGCTGACTTTTTTGGCGTCCTGGGCGGCCGCCTCGGCTACTAGCACGGGATTGGAGCATTGCGGCAACAGCTTGGCTTTGATAAAGGCCTTGGTCTTGTCCGCCAACACCTGGTTGGCGTCCACCTCCTGGGCGAGCCGTTTGACCAACGCGTCCCTCGTGGCGTCCGCCGCCGCCGTCCAGCTAGCCACCAACGCTAACACGAAACCCGCCTTCATCCACATTCCGCGCATCGTGGCACCTCAAATAAAAAATGTTTTGATTCCTTAATCTATGGGCATAGCACCATGCGCGGCAAAAAGCAACACGTGACTGGCCGGTCGAGGATGGATGCCGGCCTCCAGCGGCAAAAAATGGCGAAGCCTCCCTTTCATCTCGTCCTCCATTGATTATCGGCTCTGCTGCATTGGCTGAAGCCAAGCACCACGGCCACGGAGGAACCTGGCAGAACCCTTTCGCAGTCAGGCCATATCCGACATAACCGGTCGCTGCTCCCCCTTTTATTCCGTTTCTGGCCCTGACAGCTCCTCCTGCGACATCCTTTATGGACTCGGAAAACTCGGAAATGGAGCGTTGGAAACGCATGGAGGCGGCCCCCGCCGCCCGCCATGCGCCGACGCCCCGGCTCGACATGCCAGACTCCTCCAATTGTCCCCTACGTCAAACGAGTAGGCTGTTTCTAATAAAACCTCGCGCTTTCCCCTTGGCGAAGCCACTTCCGGGAGCGCGTCTCGCCAAAGACGACAAGGACAACAAGGACAACAAGGACATGCGAGTGTTCGTGTTGGAATGTCCGTCGTTGAAGTCCCTGGAATCCTTGGAGTCTTTGGAGCCGCAACAGCTATGTCCCCCAGGGCAAAACCGCTTTGCGAAGACGAAGAAATAAGAGAAATGCCACACTTGTGCCGCGCCACCGGGATTTCAAACGGGAAAATCGACGGCGGCGGCAACCAGTTGAGCGCTAGGAGTTTGCGTAATTTAGCCCCAAATCGAATAATAAGATAGCAACTTCTTCAATATCAAGAAGTTCCCGTGAACGTCCCCTCCGCCTCTCAAATCGAATAATAAGATAGCAACTTCTTCAATATCAAGAAGTTCCCGTGAACGTCCCCTCCGCCTCTCCGCCTCCCCGTGAACGTCCCCTCCGCCTCCCGTGAACGTCCCCTCCGCCTCCCTCCGCCCCCCCACTTATCTTCGTTGAACCCCGCCGCTGCCTTTGTCTCCATCATGAGTTATAAACTCCACAACTTCAATATCTAATTTTCCTAATGGGACATTAACACCATCTGGGACTTTGTAAAAAGCCTGAACTGGATCACCTATCACATTTGGTGTTAGAAATTTCCGGTTAAGCAAATAACCATCTCTAACTCTAATAATTGAGTTTTTTAAAACGCCATCTCTAACTTGTATTATACAACTAACAATCCTTGTTCCAAGATGACCTTTCAATGTAAGCGTGCAGAAGATATATTTCTTGTCGCGTTCAACTTTGAGAGAATTAATTACATTTCCATTTATCAATAGAAATTGTCCATCCTCAAATGTAGTCACAATGTCAGATGTCTTTAATAGTTTCATATCCTTTCCAAGATAAACATTTGCTTCAAGTTTATAATATTCCCCCCCGAACTCTGGCCAATAATATCCAATTGGGCCATGTATTTGTGGCCCAAGCCATTTTGAATAGTTATCACTCCTAGCATCATTCAAAACAAAGAAAACGGAAAATAGACTATAAACAAATTTTATAGCTAGCCGCATGTTCATAATGATATCCCTTCAATAGTTAATCCGTTTAAAGCCTGGCGAGATAGAAAGATCATATGGTTCGACTGGGAGCATGGCATTTAGCACAGGCAGAAGTTAAACCGTTGGGGACGTTCCAATAAACCGTTGGTAAACCGTTGGGGACGTTCCAATTAAACCGTTGGGGACGTTCCAATTATCTCCTTCAATAAACCGTTGGTAAACCGTTGGGGACGTTCCAATGCCATCAACTTAAGGCGCAAACGGTTTATGGTGAACAGCTTAGGTGGCATTTACAAATCCATGGTTCCAGCTGCATTTCCGTTGCTCTCCAAGGACTTCCAGCGCAACCGCCCTTGGCTGTCGTTGGCGACCGGGAATTACCCCCTGCGTGCCGACCAGCGCATTTGTTGCATAAAGTGATTATTGCCAACAAGTTGCTCCTTAAGTTAATGGCATTGGGGACGTTCCAATTATCTCCTTCAATGCAAGCAAGTTGCGATTATATTATTTTTTTTTTGTTGCCTTGCCTTTGCCGCTGCATAAATATATAAAAGTGTATAATATAACTGTATATCCTTTATGTTTAGAGGTTTAATTGGAACGTCCCCTCGTTTCTTAGGAACGTCCCCTCGTTTCTTATAATTGGAACGTCCCCTCGTTTCTTATCCTTTATGTTTAGAGGTTTAATTGGAACGTCCCCTCGTTTCTCGGAACGTCCCCTCGTTTCTCTGGAACGTCCCCTCGTTTCTCTCCGCCTTGTGTTTAATTGGAACGTCCCCTCGTTTCTCTCCGCCTTGTGCTTCTCTTGTGTGGAATGTCACCTGTTTCTCTCCGTGGGAACGTCCCCCCTCTGCCTCATTTTCGCTCATCATTTATTTCAATTATCTTGTTGCAATTATCAAATGTTACGTAACTGTCGCAATTATCGCAATGAATAATAAATCCATCATGTCCATTACAACCGTATGCTTTAAATATTGCATAAATATATTCATCTAAAATTATATGCTTATTGTAAGGAACTATTTTTTTTGCCGCTTTCTTGCCAAACAAGTTCCCGCAATAGGGGCATTGTAGCCGAGCTCTCACATTTTGCGCATGAACACTCCAATAAGTTATGAGTAATACAACTACAACCAACATCCAGTAAAAAAGAGACATTGGGGACGCTCCAATTATTGCCATGTGCACCAATGATATACAGTATATATTATACACTCTTGCGCTCACCTCATCCCCACGTGTGTGTTCATGTATTGCGGGCGCATAGACTTTTTTGCTTGCGCTTGTGATTGTCTGTTCTTGCCGTTTTGATAGAATCGATGTACAGCGTGTCAGGGCAAATGTCTTGATCATGCGGCCAGGCGACCGTGCCATCCTTAACCTTGATCCTACTGAAATAGGCGACATCCCGCAGTTCCTTGAAAACCCCGAAATCCAACAATGACGAGCAATCATATATGCCGGATTCTCCGCTGGTGAACTTCAGCTGCAATTTATAGCCATCGAGTGGCTTCACGGCAGTGACTCTCGGATTCATGGATTCAACTCAATGGCTCGATCTTGGATTGCATAAAAAACTCCTTGATTGCTACGGGGCGATAATCACAGACTTGAGGTTTTCGATTTTCTCCAGGCAGGTGCGCTGGACGAACTCCTGGAGGAACTTGACCCGCTCCGCCAGGTAGTCGAGATCTTCGCGACTGATGGAGTAGTCCGGCTTGTAGCGGGCGTCGACGTAGGCGCGGCAGAGCAGAACGAAACGGTCTTTCGCCAGTTGCGTGCCCTTCGGGAAGACCTTCAGGATTTCCACGTCGTGCGCCGCCGCCAAAGGCGTCAGCTTGTCCAGGTCGTGCGTCCGGGGTTTGTAGTCGGTGTGAACCAACAGGTAGGTTGTTAGGAAATGCTCCGTCGCTTGGTGAAGAATAAACGCCGCCCATTTCAAAATGCTATGCGGCAGGAAATAGCGCTCGAAACTTTGTAGCGCCTCCTCGGCGGAGACATACCAGGTGTCGTAATGCGCCTGGGCTTTGGTCAAGGCCTCGGACGGAGTGAGTATCTTCGGCTCGGAGAGGGTCTGGCGGCCGGAGTCGTAGAGGGCGATGCCCTCCTTGGCCACGTCGACGTAGAAGTAATAGCCCTGCTCGATCATGTGGTTGAGGAAGCCGATGGTGTCGCACTCCAACTGGAGCGAGGGGGCGCGGTGGGAGTAGAAGGCCTTTTTCACCTTCTCCCAACGCAAGGAGTGCTTGTGCACTTGGTCGCGGGTAACAACCAAGATGTCGTAATCGCTTTGATATTGGAAATGGACGCCGTCGGGGGCGAGCTCCTCGACCCAGTCGCCGCGGGCGTAGGAGCCGTAGAGGATGACCATCTCGATCTCGTCGCCGAACTCGTCCACGACGAGCCGGGCGATATGGCGCAAGGCCTCGCGCTTCTCCTCCGGGAAATGGTCGAGGCTGGTTCTCAACTTGATCGGCACGGCTTCCCCCATGTTCCAAAGCATGCGGAAAATATATTGGCTGCCACCCAGCATGTCAAGCGGGCAAGCGAAGAAGCCCAGATGGCGACCATTCACCTAGTGCTTAACCGCATAAGTATGCGATATCATTTCTCGTGCCTTTCCGCGGCGGAGCCGCCTTGGAGTGCGGCGGTTCACCGCCGCCTTAGTGCGATGTAAAGATTTGGAGCGCAGTATTTTTAGCCATTGTCGCCTGACCGGACAACTCGGCGTTTCCAGAATAATGTCCGTTGTAAGGCGGCGGTGAACCGCCGCACTCCAAGGCGGCTCCGCCGCAAATAAACATACGCCTGTGATCTGTTCACCATTATATCGCTTATTTCTGCAATCAAACACTAGTACACAGTACGATTTAAACGTTCGTATTGCGAGTATCTTCTTTGCGGCGTGAGCCGCAACCAGGGAGCGCCGAGCCCCAGCTCGGCTCTTTGGGCACGGACGTGGAGCCAAGCTTCTCCAGTGGAGGCTGTTTCCAGGATTCAGCAGCCTTCTGCCCGGTGCGGCGTGGTGCCGAGCTGGGGCTCGGCGCTCCCAGGGGGCGGCTCCGCCGCAAACGCTGAAATATCCGACTGTTTAAGCCGTACTATTCACCTAGGATGACGTTCTTGAGGGGGTGACACGGGCCCCCCCAAACTCCCCCTCCAAGACTTCTTGGGTTATTTTTATTGCCGCAGGCAAAAAAATCACCCAAAAAGTTCAGGAAGGGGGTCTGGGGGACAACCCCTTTCAAGGGGTTTCCCCCAGGAACGCTCAACTCCAGCTGAGGATGACTTTGCCGGACTCGCCGGAGCGCATGGCGGCGAAGCCTTTCTCGTAGTCGGTGTAGTCGAAGCGGTGGGTGATCACCCCGGAGATGTCCAGGCCGCTTTGCAGCATCGAGGTCATTTTGTACCAGGTCTCGTACATCTCCCGGCCGTAGATGCCCTTGATGGTCAGGCCGTTGAAGACCACCAGATCCCAGTCGATCCCGGTCTGGGCGGGCAGGATGCCCAGCATGGCGATCTTGCCGCCGTGCGACATGTTCTTGAGCATGTCGGCGAAGGCGTGGGGCGAGCCGGACATCTCCAAGCCGACGTCGAAGCCCTCTTTCATGCCGAGCTCCTTCTGGGCGTCCTTGAGGCTTTGCTCCTTGGCGTTGACCACCTTATCGGCGCCGAGCTGCTTGGCCAGGGCGAGGCGGTAGGGGTTGAGGTCGGTGACCACGACGAAGCGGGCGCCGGCGTGTTTGCAGATCGCCGCGGCCATGCAGCCGATGGGGCCGGCGCCGGTGATCAGCACGTCCTCGCCCAGCACGGGGAACGACAAGGCGCAGTGCGTGGCGTTGCCGAAAGGGTCGAAACAGGAGGTCACCTCCAGCGGCAGCTTCGGGTCGGCGTGCCAGACGTTGGTGACCGGGATGCTCAGGAACTCGGCGAAGCAGCCGGGGCGGTTCACGCCCACCCCGTAGGTCTCGGAGCAGAGATGGCGACGCCCCGCCAGGCAGTTGCGGCAGCGGCCGCAGACTAGGTGGCCCTCGCCGCTGACCAGCTCGCCCGGGAAAAAGTCGTGGACGTTCGCGCCGACCGCGGCGATCTCCCCCACGAACTCGTGTCCGATGGTCATGGGCGCGGGGATGGTCTTCTGCGCCCAGGCGTCCCAGTTGTAGATATGCACGTCGGTGCCGCAGATGGCGGTCTTTTTTATCTTGATCAACACGTCGTTCGGCCCCATCGCGGGGACGGGCACGTCCTCAAGGCTAAGCCCGGGGGCGCGCTCTTTCTTCACTAGAGCTTTCATCGCTAACCCTCATGTCCGGTTTGGAATATTCACTGGCCGCGGCTATATTGTCGACGGTCGTAATCCAAATATAACAGTTCCGGGGAGTTTTAACATGGCGCGAAGCGAATTTCTCACCGTGGCGCTCTGCCTCTCGTCCCTATGCCTGGGCGTGTCCGGCGCCGAACTTCAACCCGCGGCCCCGTCCGTCCCGAGTCCGGTCGTGGCCTTCAAGACCGCCAATTTCGGCGACAGCCTTCCCGAGGTCAACAAGAAGCTTTACCAGCTCGGGCTCCATTTCACCCGTTCCGAGGAGAGCTCGTTCGACGACCTCTTCAACGCCTGCGCCGCCGCGGCGGGCGTCCCCGAGGCGGCGCGGAAAAACTGCGCCGACAAGCTGGCGGCGCTTTTCTGCTGCATCAACCTGAAGACCAGCGCCGCCTCCAGCGAGGTCCGCCTGGACTTCATCTACAAGAAGCCCCATGGCGGCAGCCTCCCCGAGACCGCGCTGTTCCAGGTGCAGGTCAATCTCGACCTCAAGGCCCCGGCGGCGGCGGCGCTCAAGAAGCTCAAGACCGACTATGGCGAGCCGCAGATCGTGGCGGGCCGCCTGGAGTTCCCGGTCTATCTCAAGCAATTGGAGTTCGTCCCGGTCACCTTGGGCTACACCGGCTACAAGTTCGTCGTCCCCACCATGACCTACGTGTACCACAAGCAGAACGTCGAGGTCCGCTTCGTCAAACGCCTTTCCAAGGAGATCTTCCTGGAGCTTTCCCCCGAGCAGGAGACCCAGGCTGTCAACGCCGAGATCATCAAGAGCCTTCCGAGCCTCGACGCCAAGCGTCTGCGCGCCATCGGCAAGTTGCTTGACGAGGTCAAACTTCAATACTATCCCGTCTGTGTCGGCATGGTCGAGACCTTGCGTCAAGGCGACGCGCTGAGTCTCGCGCAGCTGGTCGTCCAGCGCGACATGCTCGACGGCGCGCTGCTAGACGGCAACGTCGTCACCAAGACCGACAGCGCGTTGTTCGAGGCCTTGCGCCAGTCCGTCGTCCAAAGCCTCCGCGACATCAAGGCCGACCGGCAGGAGAAAGTGAAAACCGCCAAAGAGGCCGCCGTCGACATTTAACCCGACAACCAGACAAACCGACAACCAGAGAAAGGGTTTCGGAAGCCGGAACGCGTAATTCGGAACTCCCCCGCCTTTCCAACTCCGAACTCCGAACCCCGAACTCCGAACTAATTTAGATGCCCACACCAGTCACGTTCACGGCCGACGGCCTCCAAGCCGCCTTCGGCGAGCAAGTCATTCTCAAAGACGCCTTCCTCACCGTCCACGACGGGGAGCGCATCGGGCTGGTCGGGGCCAACGGCTGCGGCAAGTCCACCTTCCTGAAGTATGTCGCCGGGGAGCTGCAACCCGACGGCGGGTCGGTGATCCGCCGCCGCGCCCTCTCGGTCGGCTACCTGCCGCAGGAGTTCGCCCTCGACGCCACGCTGGACGTCCAGGGCAACGTCCGTCGGGGGCTGGGCGAGCTCGAGGCGATGCTCCGGGAGTTCGAGGCCCTGCCGCACGACTCCAACGCCGCCGCCGAGCTCGAGGAGCGGATCAGCCGCCGCGGCGCCTGGGATTTGGACCAGAAGGTCAAGCGGGTCATGCACAGCCTCAACGCCCCGGACGGCGCGAGGCGGGTCGACACCCTCTCCGGGGGCGAGAAGCGCCGCGTCGCCCTGGCCGCCGCCTTGTCCGCCGAGCCGGAGCTGTTGCTGCTCGACGAGCCCACCAACCATCTCGACATCTCCACCATCGAATGGCTTGAGGAAGTCATCCGCGACTACCGCGGCGCTTGCCTCTTCGTCACCCACGACCGCTATTTCCTCGACCGTCTCGCTACCCGCGTGGTCGAGCTCTCCAACGGCACGTTCTACTCTTACGATGGCAACTACGCCGACTACCTCGAGGCCAAAGCCCAGCGCGAGGCCAACGAGGACATGGCCGACTCCAAGCGCCGCGCCTTCTTGCGCCACGAGCTAGAATGGGTGCGCCGCATGCCCAAGGCCCGGACCACCAAGTCGCAGAGCCGCGTCGACCGCTTCAACACCGCCGCCGCCGTGGCGCCGCCCAAGCGCGCCGGCAACATGGAGCTGGTCATTCCTCCCGCCCCCCGCATGAGCGACAAGGGCGTCGAGTTGGTTGACGTCTCGTTGTCCCGCGGCGGCAAGGAGTTGTTCGCCGGTTTCAGCTTCGTCTTCGGCGCGAAGCGGCGCATCGGCGTGCTGGGGCCCAACGGTGTCGGCAAGACCTCGTTGCTCAAGTCCATCATCGGCGAGCTCCAGCCCGACGTCGGGGAAGTGAAGATCTCCTCCAACGTCATCTTCAACTACGTCGACCAGGAGCGGATGAAGCTCTCCGACGAGAAGTCGGTGCTCGAGGAGATCGGCGAGGGCGAGGACTTCGTCCGGCTGGGCGACGAGCGGATCTCCGTCTGGGGCTACCTGCGGCGCTTCCAGTTCGCCGACGATCGCATCCGCACCAAGATCGGCAAGCTCTCCGGCGGCGAGCGCTGCCGGGTGATGCTCGCCAAGATCCTCAAGCGCGGCGGCAACTTCATCATCCTCGACGAGCCCACCAACGACCTCGACCTCAACGCCCTGCGCCTCCTGGAGGAGGCTTTGCTCGACTTCGAGGGCTGCGTCCTGGCCGTCAGCCATGACCGTTATTTCCTCAACCGGATTTGCGACAGCGTCATCGCTTTCGAGCCCGGCGGCCGCCTCGTCCACAGCCCCGGCGGTTACGACTATTATATGGCCAAGCGGGCCGAGCGGGAGGCCGCGGCCCTCGCCAGCCAAGCCGCCGCCAAAGCCGTGGCGGAGCCGGTCCGCGAGAACAAGTCCTCCCGTAAGAAGCTCAGCTGGAAAGAGGAGCGCGAGCTCGAAGGCATCGAGAAAAAGGTGCACGAGACCGAGGCGCGGGTGGCGGAGATCGAGACGCTTTTCGCCTCCCCCGAGTTCTTCGCCCAGCATGGCGGTCGTAGTTCCGAGTTGAGCCAGGAGCTTGAGAAACTCAAAGGCGGAATCGACGGGCTATATCTGCGCTGGGACGAGCTGGAGACGCTGAAGAACAGCTAGTTCGGCGAACCTTCCGCCTGCGGCGGCCGCCTCTGTCGCCGGCGGGGGCGACCAGGTCTTCGACCTGGACCATGGCCGCTCCGCGTCCTCTATTTTTTCGCGAAGGCGCGCCAGCCGCCCTCGAAGAAGAGGCGGTGCCAGAGTTCCAAGTTGCTGTAGGTCCAAAGCCAGCCGCAACGGGTCTCGTTGTAACGCCCCGCCAGGAACGGTTGGTAGAAGCTGTCGAAATGCCGCTTGTTCAGCCAGGGACGGCTCCGGAACGACTCCGAGCCCAAGGTGTCGCGCAGCAAGCGGCCCCAGGTCTGTCCTTCGCCCGACCAGTGCGCCAAAGGGGTGCTGAAACCGATCTTCTTGCGGTAGATCAGCTCGTGGTCGAGGTGCTTCTCGGAGATCTTTTTGAGCACCGCCTTGCGCTCGCCGCCTTGGACGCGGGCGGCGTAGGGGATGGAGTTGGCCAAGGTGAACATGTCCGCCGTGCAGAACGGCACCCGCAGTTCCAGCGACGACGCCATGCCGATGCCGTCGGCCCGTCGGAACCATTGTGGCAGGTCGCAGGCCTGGTCTTGCAGGATCGCCTCGTTCAGGACGTCGCCTTTCGCCGCCTCGACCATGGAGCGGCGGAAGCCCATCGAGCTCTCGTCGCCGTCGAGCAGCAGGTCGACGCTGTTGAGGTCGTTGTAGTTGAGCCCGTACATCGCCGGGTTGTAGCGGGTGACGCGCAGCAGCGCGGCGCCCCGTTCCAGCGGCCAGAGCCGCCGCAAGGTTTCCCGTAGCGCCTTGTGCCGGTAAAGCCAGGTGCGGCGCCGCAGCGTCCGTTGCGGTCCGGGCAGGAAGCGCATGTAGCCCAGGAACGCCTCGTCCGCGCCCTCGCCGGCCAGCAGCACCGTGACGTGCTCCTTCACCCGCGACATGAGGTAATGCGAGCAGACGGCGTTCGGGTCGTTGAGCGGGTGTTCGTAGTGCCAGAGGGTCTCCGGCAGCAGTTGAGTGAAGGCGTCGCTGCCCACCGGGAAATCGTGGTGCTCGGTGTTGTAGCGCTCCGAGACCCATTTCTGGTATTTGGACTCGTCGTACTCCTCCTCGCCGAACGACACGGAGAAGGAATGCAGCCTCCGCCCCGTCTCCCGCGAGGCGAAGGCGGTGATCAAACTGGAGTCGACCCCGCCGCTGAGCTGCACGCCCAGGGGCACGTCGCTGCGCAGGTGCAGTTTGACGCTGTCGGTGAACGCCGCCTCGGTGCGCTCGCAGGCCTCGGCGAAGCCCATCTTCGGGTCGGGCCGCAAGGTGTCGGCCAAGTTGAAATAGCAGTACTCGGAGAGCTTGCCGCCGGCGACTTGCAGCGTGTGTCCGGGCAGGAGGTTCTTCACGCCCTGGAACATGGTACGGCGTCCCAGGACGCTGCGGAAGACGAGGTACTCCTGGAAGGAGGCGGGGTCGGGGCGCAGCTCGGTGTAGGGGAGGAGGGCTTTGGCCTCGCTGCAAAAGATGTGGAAGTCGTCGTCCTCGTAGTGGAGGAGGGGCTTGACGCCGAGCTGGTCGCGGCAAAGCAGGACGCGGCGTTCCTGGAGGTCGGCGAGCATGAAGGCGAACATCCCGGAGAAACGCTTGACGCAGCCGGGACCCCAGGCGCGGAAGGCGGCGAGGACGACCTCGGTGTCGGAGTTGGAGACGAAGGGGTAGGAGCTTTCTAGCTCGCGGCGCAGTTCGCGGAAGTTGTAGACCTCGCCGTTGAAGACGATGGCGTGGCGGCCGTCGTGGCTGAGCATGGGCTGGTGGCCCTTGGCGGAGAGGTCGAGGATGCTCAGGCGGCGGAAGCCCATGGAGAGCCAGCCGTCGGGGGCGGAGAAGAAGCCCTCGTCGTCCGGCCCGCGGCGCCAGATCATGCTGGTCATGGCCTCCAGCGTTTCCTGTGGGAAAGGCTTGCCCCGTTTTGAGATCGCACCGACAAATCCGCACATTTTTCGTAAAAACCTTCCGCCCGAAGCTGTTGCCAGAGGAGCTGTATAGTAAGCCTGACGGCCACAAAAAGCAAACGCCCCGCGGCGCTTAATCGCCTGGCGCGGCGCTTTGGACGATTTTTTCCTCGCCGCGGGGCGGATTCCGGCGAAAGCGGCATTGACTTTCGCCTTTAAACAGGTATAACATATCTGAGGTGTCCCCCCCGACCGGCGCGGGCGCCCCCAAACACCAACAACTCAGGCTATAAACATGTCGATCGTCAACAAAAAGAAGCATATCGCGGAGGAGGCCCCGGACGTCGAGACGTTGGAGCTGCCGGTTCTCCCGCTGAACGAGGTGGTGCTCTTCCCCTACACGTTGTCGCCCCTGGTCATCGACGGCGACGCCGTGATCAAGATGGTCTCGAAAGCGGCCGAGGGCGAGCGGCTCATCGCCCTCTTCCCGGAGATCGGCGCGGCCGAGGAGGACGGCGACCAAGCCGAGGGCGGCGACGCCAAGAAGCCCCCGGCCCCGGCCGCCCCCAAGGACGCCAAGGCGGCCAAGGTCGCGAAAGACGCCAAGGAGCTGTCCTTCGACCCTATCCTCAGCTTCGACACCGTCGAGGTGGCCGGCAAGCAGTTCACCCGCACCGGGGTGTTGGGGCGGATCGTCAAGATCCTCAAGTTCCCCGACAACACCGTGCGCATCCTGGTCCGCGGCCTAAAACGCGTCAAATTCCTCAAGACCGTCAAGAAACGCCCCCACGTCACCGCCAGCGTCGAGGTGATCCCGGAGCTCAAGGACGAGTCGCTCGAGTGCGTCGCCATGGCCCGCAACGCCCAGACCCAGTTCCAGGAGATCATCTCGGCCTCCCCCAACTTCCCCGAGGAGCTCAAGGTCGCCATCCTCAACGTCGAGGACAACTCCCGTTTGGTCGACCTGATCGCCGACACCTTGAACATCAGCTTCAAGGAGAAGCTCAGCATTCTCACCGCCTCCAGCCTCCAGGAGCGCTTCCAGATCCTCACCATCTTGCTTAACCGCGAGATCGAGGTTCTGCACATCGGCAGCGCCATCCAGTCGCAGGTAAGCGACGCCCTCAGCCAGTCCCAGCGCGACTTCTTCCTGCGCGAGCAGCTCAAGACCATCCGCCAGGAGCTCGGCGAGGACAGTTCCAGCCCCGACATCGCCGGCTTGCGCGCCCGGCTCGCCGCCGCCAAGCTCCCCGACTACGCCAAGAAGGTGGCCGAGAAGGAGATCGAGCGCCTGGAGATCATCCCTCCCGCCGCCTCCGAGTACCACGTCTCCTTCAACTACATCGACTGGATCTTGTCGATGCCCTGGAACAAGTTCACCGCCGACCGCAAGGACATCGCCAAGGCCAAGAAGGTCCTCGACGCCGACCACTACGGCCTCAAGGACGTCAAGGAGCGCATCCTGGAGTTCCTGGCGGTGCTGCAGCTCAAGGAGGACAACAAGTCCCCCATCCTCTGCTTCGTCGGCCCGCCGGGAGTGGGCAAGACCTCGCTGGGCAAGTCCATCGCCAAGTCCCTGGGGCGTCAGTTCGTGCGCGTCTCGCTCGGCGGCATCCGCGACGAGGCCGAGATCCGCGGCCACCGCCGCACCTACGTCGGAGCCCTCCCGGGCCGCGTCGTCCAGGGCATCAAGAAGGCTGGCAGCTCCAACCCCGTCTTCATGCTCGACGAGGTCGACAAGCTCGGCAACGACTTCCGCGGCGACCCCGCCGCCGCCTTGCTCGAGGTCCTCGACCCCGAGCAGAACAACAGCTTCAACGACCACTACCTGGAGCTCGACTACGACCTTTCCTCGGTGCTTTTCATCGCCACCGCCAATTTGGTCGACACCATCCCGGCCCCGCTCCTGGACCGCATGGAGATCATCCGTTTGCCCGGCTACACCTCCATGGAGAAGCGCGAGATCGCCAAGTCCTTCCTCATCCCCCGCCAGCTCAAGGAGAACGGCATCAAGCGCGGCCGCCTCGGGCTGCCCGCCGCCACCATCGACGAGCTGATCACTTATTACACCATGGAAGGCGGGGTTAGAAGCCTGGAGCGCTGTTTCGGCTCCCTTTGCCGCAAGGTGGCCAGGAAGATCGTGGAGGGCACGGTCGACCCCGCCGCCAAAACCGTCATCGCCGCCGACGAGGTCGCCGGTTACCTTGGTCCGCGCAAGTATTTGCTCGAGGAGAGCGAGCGCGCCCCGGAGGTCGGTTTGGCCATCGGCATGGCGTGGACCGGCGCTGGCGGTTGCGTGCTGCCCGTCGAGGCCACCATGATGCCCGGCAAAGGCTCGCTCACCCTCACCGGCTCGCTCGGCGACGTCATGAAGGAGAGCGCCCAGGCCGCCTTCAGCTATGTCCGCAGCAACCAGGCCCAGTACCATCTCGCCAAGGACGTCTTCGCCAAGAACGACTTCCATATCCACGTCCCCGACGGAGCCACCCCCAAGGACGGTCCGAGCGCCGGCATCACCATGGTCACCGCCTTGGTGTCGCTGCTCACCGGCCGCCCCGTGCGCGCCGCCATCGCCATGACCGGCGAGATCACCCTCCGCGGCCGGGTCACCCCGGTCGGCGGCATCAAGGAGAAGGTCATCGCCGCCCTCCGTTCCGGCGTCCGTGAGATCATCATGCCCAAGCGCAACGAGATGGACTTGATGGAGATCCCCGACGAGGTTAAGAAGAAGCTGACCTTCCATTTCGCCGACCGCGCCGAGCAGGCCTTGGAGCTGGTGCTGCTTCCGGTGCCCGTCCCGGAGCCGGTCGTCGCCGTCGCCCTTAAAGCCAAGAAAGCCCGGAGGCCGTCCCATGCGTAGGTCGCCGCTGGCGTTGGCGCTGCTGCTCGCCGTGAGCGTCCCGGTTTTGGCCGGCGACGACGCGGCGGCGTTGAGCTCCGAGGCGTTCCTCGCCCGCGCCCGCCGTCCGCCGGGCGGCGAGACCTGGGCTTTGCTGCAAGGCCAGGTCGAGCACCGCCGCCGCGACCAGGAGACCATCGACGCCCCCCTTCGGGTCGCTTTGCGGTTCTACCCCCAGCGGGCGGTGGCCAGCGTCAGGATCGGCGCCGTCGAGCGCTACAACGTCGGCCAGCCTTTCAACGAGACCGAGGCCACCATCACTCGTTCCGGCGACGCGGCCGCGTCTTTGCTGGGCAAGTTCGGCCTGCGCCCCGAGGACTTGACCCTCACCTTCCTGTTCTGGAAGTACCAGCAGGAGCTCGCCCCCGCCACCGCCGGCGGCCGCGACTGCCGCGTTTTCGAGTTGCTCGACCCGGTCGAGAAGGAGACTGCCAAAGTCTACATCGCCCTTGAGGCTTTCTTCCCCATCAAGGTCGAGTGGGTCAGAAAAGGCGAGACCGAGCCTTACCGCACGTTGGAGATCAAGTCGCTCAAGTTGGTCAACGACATCTACACGCCCAAGGACATCAACATTTTCGGGCCTGGCTGGCGTTCCCGCGTCAGCTTTGGCGACAACAGCGCCGGACGCGTCAAGGACGGTGTCCCCAAGGACTTGTTCGAGCAATGAAAACGCGCCGCAGGCAATCTCCCCCCCAAAAAGGGGACGCGGAGCGGCCCTGGTCCAGGTCGGAGACCTGGTCGCCCCCGCCGGCGACAGAGGCGGCCGCCGGAGGCAAGCTCCGCAGGCAATCTCCCCCAAAAACTAGGGGACGCGGAGCGGCCCTGGTCCAGGTCGGAGACCTGGTCGCCCCCGCCGGCGACAGAGGCGGCCGCCGGAGGCGGAAGGTTTTCAACCAGGTGGCTTCGCCACTTTTTGCCTCCGGCGGCCAGGCTGCCGCGCCTGGAGGCGGCCAGCCTAACGCTGGGCGCCGCGGAAACTTCGTTTCCTTCTCCGGCTTCGCCGGGCTGATTTTTTAACCGCACGCAAAGGGGTGGGCAATGGCAATCATGGACGAGATTCTGACGGAAGTCGACCACATCGCGCCGTTGCCGCAGAGCGTGCGGCAGCTCATGTGCCTAGCGGGCAAGGATAACCATTCGCTCCCGGACATCGTCCGCATCGTCGAGTGCGACGCCTCCTTGACCGCCAACGTCCTCAAGGTGGTTAATTCCGCCTTTTTCCGTCCGGTGCAGCCGGTCAGTTCCCTGCCCATGGCGATCACCTTGCTGGGCGAGAAGCTGGTCATCGGCATCGCCATCGGCGCCTGCTGCCACGACTTCTTCGACAAACCTCTGGAGGGCTACGAGAGCCCCCGCGGCGAGCTGTGGAAACTTAGTCTCCGGACGGCCATTTTCGCACGGGAGTTGTCGGTTCATTCGGCGCACGGCGTCAACCGCGAGCTGGCCTACACCGCCGGGTTGCTGCATGGCATCGGCAAGAGCGTGTTGTCGCGGTACCTAAAAGGCAAGACCGAGGAGCTGGTCAAGCGGACGGCCGGAGTTAGCCAGCTTGATTTCATTTCCGCCGAGCGCGAGCTCCTGGGCGTCGACCATTGCGAAGTGGGCCATGCCCTGGCGGCGAAGTGGAATCTGCCGCAGGAGCTCCGCGAGTCGATCCGCTGCTACAGCGACCCCGAGCAGGCCGAACTCCCGTTCCGTCCTTTGGTGTACTGCGTCCACGCCGGCAACGTCCTGGCGATGATGGCCGGCGACGAGCAGGGCGCCGACAGCCTCCGCTACAAGCTCTCCCCGAACTTCACCGAATATCTTCCCGGATTGACCCCGCAGCTGATCGACCAGATCGTGCTGCGCGCCCAGGACGAGTTCAGCAAAGCCACCGCCGCCTTCGCCAACGGCCTTTAGCATATAGCAAACCTTAGGGACACGGAACGTTCCAATCTACCATTTCTCCATGGCGGCAGGCCGTCGTCGGCGGCGTCGCTCGGCGTTCACATGCCGCGGCATGCTCACTTCTCGCTCCTTGCCGCCAACAGCCTGGCGCTCAGGGATAAACGGTATCTTGGCAACTTCCATGTCCCTAAGCGGTCACAGGGGGGCGGCTACTTAAGAACCAGATAGCCAAACTCATTGCGGTTTTTGTGAGCAGTTCCGGTGGGCGACGACCAAAATCGCTGGAAATGCCGGACCTTGCCGCCGTCCGCGTCGTCGACGGCCATGTCGAACCCGATGAACTTGCCGGCATAAGGCGGTTTCAAGTTCAGGGACTCCAGCGGGATCGACAGCTTTATGGTGTACCCGCCGGGGAAGACCGCAGGCTCAACCTTGACTTTGTCGACCGTGAAGCCAGACAGTTGCCGCGGCATGAAAGAAATGTTCTTCCCGGCCGGAGCGTACGGCATGACAAACATCCTCCCCACGTGATCATGGTAAGAACCGGGCTCGGGCGCCCCCGGCCTCAGCGGGGCGGCGTCAAAAAACAACTCCACGCAGTCCTGCTCCCATTCGCTGCGCTTGCCGGGGGCTCCGGACGGCGCGCCGTCTTTGACATTGACGAAGACATGCAGGTCGCGTTCATCATGCCAGGCGTTGAACACGGCTTCCATCGCCCCTGTCCCGCTAGTCCGGTGGGTCAACTCGTCTTTTTTTCCGCCATCTTGCTCCTTCGCGACGTCATAGAATCGCACCGTCTGGATTCTCATCCCCGGAAACTCCACCTTCTTCCCCTTGGCGTCAACCACGGCCGTCACTTCTTTCGGCAGGAAGGACATCGTGTCAGGAACCACTGCGACGCTTTGCCGCGACAGCCCTTCGAGCTCCGCCTTGATGCTGTCCTTGACCGAAAAACCTTCCCCGTGGACGGCCAGCTCGACAGCGCAGGGCTTGTCGGAAGAGTTTTTCAGCGTAGCCACAAAGCTCTTGCCGCCGTCGCGCGGGACAACTTTGACGTCCGTGACCGAGACCGGGCGATCAATTTCCAGCGCCGCGGTTTTTAGCGCATCGATGAAGCCTGCCTGGCCATCGCCTTTCCAGATCAAAAAGCAGGGGGCCGCGCCCAAGGCGAACGGCGTTCCGTCGAAGTTGAGACGATTGCCGAAGAGATCATAAAGCTCGACGTCCCGCGCGTTCATGGCAAGCTTCAACTTGAGGTCTTTCAAGGCTCCGTAATTCCAGCAGGCGGCGCTATACTGCCCGTCGCGTTTGTACACATAGCATATCGCCTCGTTCAGCCATCTGAACTTATCCGCCGGTTGGGCGCCCTCGAAAAACCTCGCCAACGCATTATAGCCCACCAGCATTGATGACGGCTGCCACTTCACTTGCCGCGCGTCCGTCGAGGGCTGTCCGAGCTCATCGGTCTGGTACTTGAACAAGCACATGCTCATAACGCTATTGGACTGCCTGACGCCTTCCCCCAAATCCGTGAGGAAACGCTGCGCCGCATAAACGGGATTGTAGTTGTCGGGCGAATGCTGGCCCCCCTTTCCCAAATAATACAGCTCCGTGTTCCAGCGCGGACAGTCTTTCCCGCCATACGCTTCGAGAAGCTCCTTGATTTCCCCGACTTCCTTGTCCGCCGGATACTGCGACCCCAATTGCCGGCTGCCGTAAGGGTGGAAGGAGGCGATGTCCGCATATTTCAGCCCGCCCAATTTGAAGCAGTCCTCAAAGAAAGCCTTGACGTTGCCCTTCATGTCGCCGGTGGAACAGAACCCGACGATCTTCGCTTTGGGATCCACCCCCTTTATCGCAAGACTGGCCGCTTTCAAATACTCGACGTATTTGCCGGGGGAACCGAAAAAGAGGTTCGGCTCGTTCATGATCTCATAATGGGTTATTCTCCCTTTATAACGCATGGCCATGTTCCGGTTATAGTCCGCCCAAGCCTCAAGCGGCGGATACAGCAACGCATTTTTGCTGACGTTGTCTTTGTCCCCTTTCGCCGCCGCCCAGGCGGGCCAGCTGCCATTCGGCCCTCCTTCGCTCCATCCCCCAGGCGTGTCCGTGCACATGGCGTCGCTCCCGCCGGGCACAGGCATGATTCGCATCCCGTGTTTTTCCGCCAACCCCAATGCCATGTCGCTCCGGCGGAAATCCCATTTGCCCTTTTCCGGCTCCAGATAACGCCAAGCGAAAACAGGTCTCCCACCCCAGTCCCGGAGAAATCGGCATCCGGCGAACGCGAGCATCCGGTAAAACTCCTCCGCGTCTCCTCCAAGCGCCCGGAACCCTGGTTTCTTCAGAAAGAAAAAACTGGGGGGATTGTCGAAACATGAGGCCTCGTTGAACGAAACGCAAAATGTCTTGTCAAGGTCTATGGGCTTGCCGCTGTCGTATTTCCCGACGACGGCGAAATACCCGGGGATCACCGTCGCGCTTCCGACGCCGGCAATTGACGCCTTGGCGCAAAAAGCGCCGAATCTTCCCAGCGGCACTTTAAGCTCAACGTCCTTCACTTCATTGGGCGCCAGCGGCACGCTCCATTTCCGCGTGAAAACCACGGTCCCGAAATGCTCGTCCAGGACACTGAGCGTTATTTCAGGATTGGCCGCTTGGGCCGTGTTGTTGAGCAACGCCACTTTGATGGGCACGTCAAGCGTCGTCCCGCCCTCTAGGACATAAAGTTTTTGGCTGGGAACGAGCGCCGCCTCGACCTCGGCCGCGGCGGCGAAATCGGACAAGCCGCCGGCGTTAACCTGCAGTCCGTCCAGCCACAAATCCCCCCCGCCAACATTGGGCTCCCGACATGCCATGATCCTGATGCGGTAGCTGCACGCATCCCTTGCCGCGGGCGTTTTAAAGGAAAAGCTGTATCTCGCCCATGCGTTGTTCACTTCAAAGTATTTTGACGGCATGCTCCATTGGAATTCCCTGACACACGCCAAGGCGGCAATGGTCACCGGACACTTGTTCATGCCACTTTTCATCCAGACAGACACCGTGTAAGACGTGTCCGGCTCAAGATTGACCGCCTCATAGGTGCAAAGATCGATCTCCTCGGCGAAGCGATTGGGGATTCGAAGCGATTTCTTGCCGAAAACCCTGGCGCTGCCGTCAAGGACCGGACCTTCGAATTTCAGCTCCGGATTCGCTTCGATGCGCAAATATTTCACGCAAGCGAAACCGTGGTCGCCAAGCTCGAAACTGGAATTCATGATGTTGTTTTGTTTTGGCTTTTGCGGGACGGTGTCCGCGGATAGACAGGCGCCGATAGCGACGGCGGCGGCAAACAACAAATTTCTCATCCGTTTTTCCCTTTATCGATTCATTCGTTTAGGCAAGACCTGAAGAGGCGGCGGGTTCAATCCGGGGGGCAATCAGTTGCCCCAACATAGCCTGCCAGCCGCAGTCCAATCGCAGATAAACGGCTTAGTGGTGAAAGGGGTTGCTTGGTTGGGGATGATGGCCGTTTCCGTATGTCCGTCCAGGCACAGCATGACACAGCTTCTATTATGCCGCCCGGCTGGACGGCCGAACCCGCCATTTGTCAGATAACCGTTGAACGCGTCCCAACGGAAAAAGCCGATTTGCGTTTCCCATGAACCGTCGCCCACGTCCGCGTTCTTGTACGTGTCGGTTATCAAGATCTTCCAGCTGGGGTTCCTGAGTTTTTTAACGCTTTGAGATGCCGTGTTGGGCAAGCCCAAATAGAGCAGCACGTTTATCCCGTAGTCAGACCGCACCCAAGACAAGACCTTGTTGGGCATCGCCGGACATGAGTAGAAGGTTTTCGTCGGGACATAACCGCCAGCGCTCAAAAACTGGCACCATGGCGTGGTGTTGTTATAGAACGCCGGGGGAATATAATCATTGTTGTCCTGAATATAGGCGAAATAGCCTATGCCTAGCTGCGCCATATTCCCGGTACAAACAATTGTCCTCGCCGTGTCCTTGGCCTTTTTCAGCGCGGGCAACAGCAAGCCCGTAAGAATCGCGATGATCGCGATGACCATGAGCAGTTCGATCAATGTGAAATCTTTACGGCGCAACGACATCGCTCTTGTTGGCCTCGCCTCGTCGTTTTTTCCGCAAGCCTTTCGCTTGCGCTCAAATGAGCAGTTGTTCATTTCTTCTCTCCTCGCGTCCCGTTGCACGTGCGCCAACCGGGAACTGCGCTTTGTTTGCATTAGCCGCCGCACATGACTATATTATAGTTCAATAAAACAAAGCCGTCTATCACGAAAACGACAATTGCTTGCATGAAAACGCCAAAGCCATGAGCCCACCAGAAAGAAAGAAATGGTTCAGGAAAGCGTTCTTCATGGAAAATTTCATGCGGGACGATTTCCCGTTGTCGATAAACCATGTCTGCCAAGTTGACCAAGAAGCGCACACGCATGATTTCACCGAGATTGTCTTGATCGAGAACGGGAGCGGCGTCCATGTCACCGAACGAGGGCGCGCGCCGGTGTCCATGGGGGATGTCCTGATCGCGCCGCGCGGCTCCACCCACGGCTATGAGCGCACGGAGGATTTGCGGCTGCTGAACATCATGTTCGACATTTCCCTTTTGGCGTTGCCGAGCGGCGACATTGCCGCGCTTTCTGGCTATGCCATGCTGGCGGGGACTGGCGGGAGCGCCTCGGGCGCCTTACCCATGGCCGGCGAGTTCACCGCGCTGAATCCAGGCGAGGTCAGCCACCTGTCCAAGCTCGTGCAGCACATGCGGCTGGAGCTGGCCGACCGGCGCCCCGGCTACAAAACGGAATGCGTTTCGCTCTTGCTGTCCTTGGCCGTCATCCTTGCCCGCAAGCCGGGCGGCGAGCAAAAGCATCTAGGCGCGGCGGCGAACAGCCAGCTCGACAGCGCGCTTAATTACATGGAGAGCCATTGGCGCAACAAGCTGGACATGGCGCACCTGGCGAAACTATCCAACTGCTCGCCGCGCAATTTCGAGCGGTTGTTCCGGAAAACCGTCGGCTGCTCACCGGTCACGCATCTGATTGAGCTCAAATTGCAACATGCGAAAGACCGGCTCAAAAACTCCACGCAGAGCATCTCGGAGATCGCCGTGGAAGTCGGCTTCGGGACAGGCGCCTACTTGGCGCGGCAATTCAAGAAAAACTTCAGCATGACTGCGAAGGAATACCGCGCCTTCAGCCGCTAAGCGCCATGGACGCTCCGAGTCAGGAAGACACACCGAGTTCTTGACAGCGCCGAAGGGAGCGGCGCGCCTGGTTTCAGGCGGCGACCAATGGATGGCGGAGCTGTCGATCCCGCTCAAGCCGCCGACTCCGGAAAACCCGTGGAGGGTGAATTTCGACCGGAGCTATTTCCACCGTGACGGCGCCGACGGCAAAACGTGGCAGAGCGAGCTTTCCTGCTGGAGCCCCACCTTCGGCTCGTTCCACGACGTCTCCAAGTTCGGCGAGCTGACGTTCACCGACGGGCGTTGAGCCCGTTTCCCCTTCTTCCTTCTTCTTTCTTTTGTGTTGCGGGCGTCCCGCCTGCTTCTTCTTCCCTGGTGTTCGTCTGTCCGGCTTCGCCGGACGGCAAGACGCAGGCGGGACGCCCGCACCACAAAAGCCGCAATCCCAGAGCTGACGACGATTCCAGCCCAGACACCGTTCTCCCACGGGGATAACTAACCCGCACAGGGCGAAAATAATTGCCGCAGCTAGTTGCAATTGTAATATTGCTGTTATATTATCTGTAATAAGGGGTAACAAGCACCATTGCCATTTGAATTACAGTTGCGTGGCTTGCTGGACGGCGGACAAAGGAAGCATAACCATTGAGGTGTACTATGTTGGCAGTCGTGAGGGAGCCCCATACTGAGATATCCCTGTCCGGGGCAGGGGCGTGTGACATGTTGGCGCTGTTGCGCTCCAAGTACCAAGTTGACGTGCTCGACCATTCCCTCGTGGACGACGGTGGGGAGCTGGTGGAGATCCGCGACATGGCCTTCGGGAAGAAATACAGCAAGAAGCTGCTGGCCGGCTACCGGCTCAAGGCGGATTTGACCCAGGAGCGTTTGGCCGAGCTGTCTGGCGTCAGCCAGAACGTCATTAGCGAGTACGAGACCGGCAAGCGTAGGTTGACCCGTCAGGCGGCCGCCAAATTCGCCAAGGCGTTGGGCGTGGAGCCGGAACGGCTGTTGGCCCACTGAACCACCGCTTGAAAGCGGCGGGCGGACGCGTTAGCTTATCCCCCGACGAACGGTCGTAGCCACAAGCCAAGCCGCGGGGGATAGGTTCATGGAAGAGGTGTTCGCATTCGTTGTCGCCGGGCTGCTTTCCGCGCTCATGTTGGTGAGCGTTGTCGTTGGGATTTGGCGCTTGGTCCTCGCGCGCCGGATCGCGCGGGAACTTCAGGAGCAGCGGAAAACGCTCCACAAGCTTGAGGCGACCCAGAACCGCCATCACGAGAGCCTCGTCAAGCTCATCAACGCCAAATGGACCGACGACGAGGAGTCCCCGGCGGAGCTTCCGCCCCCGCCGGTCGCCTTCCCCGCGCCGGACAAAGTCGCCCAGCTCTACGCCGCCGCGGCCGCCAAGCCCCCCCCGGAGAAACCCAGCCAGAAAGAGTTCCGTTGGGAGCCGCCGCCCAACGAGTTCGAGGACAAGGCGTTGGCCGCCTTGAAGAAAATCTGGACCTGGATCGTGTTTGGCGACGAGTACCGCAAGGAGGGGAGTTCCGCCGAGTACGCCGTCGGCGCCACCTGGCTGCTCCGGGTCGGGATCGTCATGTCGGTCCTCGCCGTTGGCTACTTCCTGAAATATTCCATCGACAATCATTACCTCGGCCCCTGGGCCAAAGTCAGCTTGAGCCTGGGAGCCGGGGTGGGGATGTTGCTGCTCGGGCTGAAGCTCGTCGGCAAACGCTACCATCTTATCGCCCAAGGGCTGCTGGGCGGCGGCGTCGCGGCGCTGTATTTAGGCTTCTTCGCCGCCTACGGGTGGTATCATCTGGTCGACCCGCCCGTCGCCTTCGCCCTGATGATCCTGGTGACGGTGGTGGCCGGGGCGGTCGCCGTGGGGCGCGACTCGGCGCTGGTGGCCATCCTCGGGATCATTGGCGGTTATTGCACCCCGGCGCTGCTCGACACCCATGCGAAAAACTACCCTGGCCTCTACTCCTACATGCTGTTGCTTGGGCTCGGCGTGCTGGGCGTCGCCTGGCGCAAGGACTGGAAACTGCTAAACCTCCTCAGCTTCGTCTTCACTTACGCCCTTTTCAGCGCCTCGCTGACGAAGTATGACGCCGCGGTGGACTTCCCGTTGGCCCTGGGGTTCCTGGCGGCGTTCTTCGTCCTTTTCGCCGCCGTCCCCATCCTGTTCAATTTGGTCAACCGCCAGAAGAGCTCCGTTCTGGAGCTGCTGGCGACGCTCGCCAACCTCGCGGTGTTCTTCGGCCTCGGTCACCATTTGATTGTCCGGAGCCACGACTCCCGCTGGGCCGCCGTCCTCAGCGTCGCCCTGGCCGCCTTCTACCTGGCCCAGCTGCTGGCGTTCCTCAACCTCAAGCTCAAGGACAAGGGGTTGCTGCTCACCTTGTCGGCCATGACCGCCTTCTGTCTCGCCATCACCTTTCCGCTGCTGCTTTCCGGGGTGTGGATTACCGCGTCCTGGGCGGCGCTCGGTTGCGTTTTTCTTTGGTTGGCGCTGCGGCTGGAGGGCAAGCTGCTGTCGCCGCTGGCGTATGTCGTCTACGCCTTGGCCTTCGCTCGGCTGTTGTTTTGCGACTCCGACCACTGGCTCGACCACGCGGTCTATTGGGACGGGGCTCTCGACCGGCTGCTCTCGTTCGGGGCGTTCACCGCCGCGATGGGCGTCGGGTGCCTGCTCCTCAAGCGCCGCGGGGATGGAACGCGCGCCGCGACCTTCTTCGGGGCGGCGGCGCTCGGGTTGCTGTTCGTCTATTTGACTTTGGAGCTCAACACGTTGCTCGCCTGCAAGCTCCCGGCGTTCCGGGCGGGGGGCGTCTCCATCCTTTGGGGGGGCTTCGCCCTCGCGCTAATCGGCGCGGGGATCGCCAGGCGTCTCGGAGCCCTGCGCTACGCCGGGCTGGCGTTGTTCTTGGTCACCACGCTCAAGGTGTTTTTCGTGGACTTGCAACGTTCTCCCACCTTGTGGCGGATCGTCGCGTTGCTCGCCCTGGGGCTGGTGACTCTCGCGGGCTCTTTCATCTACATCAGGTTCAAAGAGAAACTCTCAACCCCGGAGAGCAAACATGAGGATTAAAGCCCTGCTCCTGCTGCTTTTTCTGGCTTTGCCCGGCTTGGCCGAAAGCTCCGCCGTCCCGGTCGAGGCTTTCCCCTTCATGGCGGCGGTGTCGGCGCCCTCCGGCCCGGCGGGGGCGGAATTGCTGGCTTTCTCCTTGACCCCCGCCGTCTATGAGCGGGCCGACCAGCTTTATGGCAACCTCCGGGTGGTGGACGCCACGTGGAAAGAGTTGCCTTTCGTCGTCCGGCGTGACGAGCGGCACACCCGGCGTTTCGCCGATTTGCCGTTGGAGACCACGTTGCTGTCCTTCAAGAAACTCGGGGGCAACCGGGTGGAGTTGGCGTTGGAGAACCTGGACAAGAAGAAGTTCGCCCGGAAGATAACCCTCGCCGCCGCCAACCGGAATTTCGAGAAGGAGGCGCGGGTCTATGGCGGCGACAACCTGGACTCCATGCGGGAGTTGGGCGGGCCGCAGACTTTGTTCGATTTCTCCGAGGCGGTCAATCTATCCAACCGGAGCCTCGTCTTGCCGGAGAACCGTTGCCGTTATTTCAAAGTTGTCGTCGACAATTTCGCCGAGACCAAGGCTGGCCCGCTCAAGGAGGTCGTCAACCGCCAGGGCGCCGCCATTAGTGAGCGCGTCGTGGTGAACACTGAGCCGTTGCGGCTCGACGGCGTCGAATTGTTCGCCCAGGTCGAGACGGTTCCCCAGGCGGAGCCCGTCGAGACGGCCAAGGACACGGCTTTCACCCGCGAGGAAGCAAACGGGACAAGCGTCCTGCTCGTCTCCAGTCCCCGCGAGCCGCTGTTGGGCTTCGAGCTCCTGGTCGGCGACGCCAATTTCCTGCGTGACGTCCGAGTGCTTTGCTCGAACGACCAAACTGATTGGCGCCTGATCATGGACGGGCGGATCAGTGGCAAGGCTTTCCGCGGCCGGGGCGAGGCGTTGTCCACGTTGCGTTTCCCTGAATGTCGGGCGTCGCGTTATCGGATCGAGATACTCAATCAGGACAGCCCCCCGCTGGAGCTGAAAGGGCTGAAATCCCTATGTTGTATCCACCGCTGCGTGCTGCTCGCCGAGGGGGCCGCGGGGCGGGAGCTGTCGCTGCTTTTCGGCGGCGAGGACATCCGCCCGCCCCGTTACGACTTGTCCGCCGTGCTGGCCGGGATGGAGAGCCCCGTGATGGCGGAGGCCAAGCTGGGCGAGGCCAAGGCTAATCCGCGATTCAATCCGGCGGCGCAGTCCAAAGGCTTCGACGGCAAGACGCTGTTCATGGTCGTGGTCGCCTTGGTGGTTCTGGTTTTGCTCCTCACCCTTCGCCGGAGCGTTGGGAAGATAGACTCCGCCTCAGCCGAATGAGCCTAGCGCTTAACTGCATAAATCTGCGACATAAAGCGGCAAATGGCTTGCAGACGAATACCTTTTGCGGCGAAGCCGCTTTGGAGTGCGGCGATTCATCGCCGCTTTGGTGCGACGCAACTTGTTGGTGCGCAGTCACATGATGCAACTTGCGCCTCCCGGTTGATTCGTCGGTTTTCGTGTTGCGTCCGCTGTAAAGCGGCGATGAATCGCCGCACTCCAAAGACGCTGCGCGTCAGAAAGACATCGCAAAATAATATCGCATACTTATGCAATCAAACACTAGCGCCGGGCCAAATAATCCATGGCCTGGGACAATAGGGTTTGCGGTGGGACCTTGACGCAAGCGTAGTCGAGGTTTTTGAGGCAGTGGTCTGCCATGCAATATTGGCAGTCGGTTTGACGGGGGGCGTTGAGCTCGGCCTGCAAGGTTTGCGGCGGCACGGGGCCCGGGATCATCAACGACGGGCAGCCCACGGCGCGGGCTAGCCACTGCGGAGCCGACGACACGCAAATCAGCAAGTCGGTCACTTTGAGCTTACCCAAGGTGCGGCGCATCGGGATGGAGCCGTCGAAGCCGCCCCAGACCAAGCAGTTCGCCGCCTCCAGGCCGCGGCGCAACTCGGGGGCGTGGGGGTATTGGCGGTTGGCGGTGCGGGCGCTGGCGGCGATGGCCACGATCTTCCGTCCCGCCGCCTCGGCGAGCAAGGCCGCGTCGGGCTCCACTTCCAAGCGCATATTCAACTCGCCCTCGAAGCCGCAACAGTGTTTGAGGTAGAATTCGGGGTAGGACACGTCCCGGGTTCTCCACCAGGGGCCGGCGCACCAGTCGGACATGTTGGGGAAGCTGCTGGCGAGGAAACGCCCGGGGTATTCGGCGTAGTGGGCGACGGACTCCGGGTCGGCCGCCGCTTGGTGGAGGACCTCCAGCGCCGGGCGGCTGAGGTAATTGCCGCGGACTCTCGCGCCGGCGTCCTTGAGGAGCCGGGCGAGGAAACAGGGCATGAACCAAGTGTCGAGGTTGTAGAACAGGTCGTAGCCTTCGTGGACGATACGGTCGCCGAGCTGGGTGAAGGCGGCGGCGGCGGCGAAGAGGTCGTCGGGCCATTCCTCGTTCCGGACGGCGACGATCTTGTCGATCTCCGGGGCGAGCGCGGCGATTTCCGGCCCGGCGCGGAAGGCGAGGTAGCTGAGCTCGGCCTCCGGGTGGCGCCGTTTCAGCAGCCGCGCCGCGGGTACGCCGACGCAAGCGACGTCCCCGAGCCCCATCATCCGTGACAGCAGTATCTTCATCAGCGGGCTTTCAGGAAATCCTCGACATCAATCTTGATGTCGGCGGCGATTTTCCGGAGCAGAATTGGGGATATGTCGCGTCCTTTGTGGAAAGGCACAGTCGTTTGTCTGCCGTCTGGATGCTTGAACTGTAGGTGCGAGCCAGCTTGCCGGGCGAGACAAAACCCCAACGCTTTGAGTATGGCGACGATCTCCGTGGGTTTTAGCGGCGGGATTCGTCCCATGTCACACCGTGACCAACTGCGTGCCGACGAACTCGCTTTCTATTTCCGGCTCGCCATCCGCCAGGACCAGTTCCAGCACCTCCTGGAGGTTTTGCCGGAGCTCGTCGAGCGTCTCCGCCTGGGTATGGGCTCCGGGCAGCCCGGGGACATAGCCCACGTACAAGTGGGTTTGGGGACATCTTTCCACTATAGCGGTGTAAGTTTTCATCGTTCGCCTCTTGGATATCTCAAGCTTCACTAACTAACCATATAGCGGTTTCCGCGACATGGCAAGGGGCGAACGCCACGGCGTGGCCTATGACCGCTCCGAGGCCTCGTTGGGTTGGTGGCGCACGATGCAGCCCTCGATCATGTAGATCACGTCCTCGGCGATGTTGGTGGCGTAGTCGCCGATGCGCTCGAGGTTCTTAGAGACGTTCAGCAAAAAGAGGAAGTACTCCGTCCGCTCGGGCTTGGCCTTGATGAACTCGATGATCTGGCTCTTCATCTTTTTGTTGAGGTCGTCGACGATGTCGTCCTGGCCGCAGACGATCCGGGCGCGGTGGGGGTCGAGCTCGATCAGGGCGTCGAGGCTGCGCTTGAGCATGCCTTGGGACTCGTCCATGAGTTTGGTGAAGTCGACCGGGACGGTGTCCTCCTGGATTTTGGAGATGGCGATGGCGCGTTTTGCGATGTTCACCGCCAAGTCGCCGACGCGTTCGAGGTCGCTGTTGATCTTCATGCAACTGATGACGTAGCGCAGGTCGTTGGCCACCGGTTGGTGGAGCGCCAGGATCTTCAGGCACTCCTCCTCCAGGTTGATCTCGTAGGTGTCGATGTCCTCGTCCTTGATGATGACCTCGCGGGCCAGATTGGCGTCGCGGGTGTTCACCGCCTGCACCGCCTTGCGGACGTCCTCCTCCACCATTGCCGCCAGACGGAGGATCTGTTTCTTCAGCTTGTCGATCTCTTTGTTCAGATGTATGGACATTTCAACGTGGTTCCCTTCTTGCCTAAAACTTAAAAAACCTAAAACCTAAAACCGCTCACCCGAAACGGCCGGTGATGTAGTCCTCGGTCTCTTTTTGGACGGGGGTTTTGAAGATCTGCTCGGTCTCGCCCATCTCGACGATGCGGCCTTTGTAGAAGAAGGCGGTGAAGTCGGAGATGCGGGCCGCCTGCTGCATGTTGTGGGTGACGATGACGATGGTGAAATCGGTCTTGAGCTCCTCGATGAGGTCCTCGATCTTGATGGTGCCGACCGGGTCGATGGCGGAGGTGGGCTCGTCCATGAGCAGGACCTCGGGGGCGACGGCGATGGCGCGCGCGATGCAGAGACGCTGCTGCTGGCCGCCGGAGAGCGCCATGCCGGGCTTCTTGAGCTTGTCCTTGACCTCCTCCCAGAGGGCGGCGCCGCGGAGGGCCTTCTCGACGCGCTCGGCGAGCTCGCGGCGGGTGGGCTTGAAGTGGAGCCGCACGCCGTAGGCGACGTTGTCGAAGACGGTCATGGGGAAGGGGGTGGGCTTCTGGAAGATCATGCCGACTTTGCGGCGCAGCTCCAGGAGGTCGGTGGCGGGGGAGAGGATGTCCTCGCCGTCGAGGAGGACCTCGCCGACGGCGCGCTGCTCGCGGTAAAGCTGGAAGATGCGGTTGTAGACGCGCAGGTGGGTGGACTTGCCGCAACCCGACGGGCCGATGACGGCGGTGACGTGGTTGGCGTAGATGTCCATGTTGTTCTCGATGAGCGCCTGATGCTCGCCATAGAAGAAATTGAGGTTCCTCGCGGCGATCTTCACGGGGAGTTGGGTGTTTTTGGTCACGATGCCCTCAAGTTTGGGGATGTTGGTGGTGGGGTTGTTCCTCATCTTCTGGCCTCCCGGAACAGGCTGCGGGCGACGATGTTCAAGAGGAGGACGGCCAGGGTGATCAACAAGGCGGCGCCCCAGGCCCGGACGTGCATCTCGTCGAAGGGGGAGTTGGTGGCGTACTCGGTGATGGCGACGGTCAGGTTGCTGGTGGGCTGGTTGAAGAAGCCCACGGTCCATTGCCAGGGCCAGAAGCCGTCGAAGGAGACGGGCCAGGCGTTGCTCCACAACGCGGTGAAAAGCAACGGCGCGGTCTCGCCGCTGACCCGGGCGATGGAGAGCAAGATGCCCGTGACCAAGCCGGTCTTGGCGGCGCGGAAGATGATCTGGAAGGTGGCCTTCCAGCGTTGCGCCCCCAGGGCCAGGGCCGACTCGCGCAGGGCGTTCGGGACCATGCTGAGCATGTCCTCGGTGATCCGCGTGACCACCGGGAACATGATGATCGCCAACGCCACCGCGCCGGCGAAGCCGGAGTAGCGTTTGGTGGTGTAGACCAGCAAGGTGTAGACGAAGAGGCCCACGATGATCGACGGGATGCCCATCATGACGTTGGCGGAGAAGCGGATGAGGTTGCCCAGCCGCCCGTTGCCCGAGAACTCCGAGAGGAAGACCCCGCCGAGCAAGCCCAGCGGCACCGCCAGCAAGGCGGCGCACAAGGTGATCAGGAAGGTTCCGGCGATGGCGTTGGCGATGCCGCCGTTGGCGATGCCGTATGGCTTGGTGGGCTCGGTGAAGAACTCCCAGTTGAAGCGCTTGGAGGCCTTGCCGAACCCCAGCTCCGCGCCGTCCGGGGCGATGGCGAGGATCAAGGGCGCCCGCGCCGCCACGGCCTTGGGCGCGGGGCCGTGGTTGACGCCCAGGACTTTCTTGTCTATCGACAACTCGACGCCGTTGCCGCGCTCGGTCTCGTAGTGGTCGGTCTTGACGACGCCGTGACGCTCGTTGAGCACGGCCACCTGGTCGCCGGGGCGCAGCCAGACGCCGGGGGGGGCGACCGCGTGGAGCCACTTCGCCGCGGGATAGGTCTTGCCGTTGGGCAAATTGACGACGGTCCGTTCCGTCAAGGTGGCGACGTCCTGCGGGTTGAGCTCGACGGAGGCGCCGTCCTGGAAGGCGACGACGATCTTGGTGGCGATGAAGCACTGGAAACCGCGGTCGACGACCACCGAGAGGATCCAGAACAGCAGGAAGACTCCGAGGGCGGCGGCGGCGAGCGACGCTGCCGCCACCAGTTTGTCGACGCCCCTGCGGAAGGCGAGCGAGCGCTTTTTCATAGTCCGCCTCCGGCTTTGCGCCTGACTTGGTTCAACCACATTTGGGCGACGATTTGAATGGCGAAGGTGATGGTCAGCAACGCCAGCCCCAACAGGAAGAGGGCGCTCTTGAAGAGCCCGTCGGCCTCCTGGAAGTAATTGGCCAAGGCGGAGGCGATGGTGTTGCCCGGCGAGAAGAGCGAGGCCGCGATTGAGGGCGAGTTGCCGATGATGAAGAGCACGGCCATGGTCTCGCCGATGGCGCGTCCTAGGCCGAGGAACACCGCGCCGAGCAAGCCTTGCATGCCGTAGCGCATGGTGACGTCGAAGGTGACTTCCCAGGTGGTGGCGCCCATGCCGTAGGCGGACTCCTTGACCACCGAGGGCACCATCTTGAAGACGTCGCGGGTGATGGCGCAGACGAAGGGGAGGATCATCAGGGCCAACACCACCCCGGCGGTGAACACGCACTGCCCGCCGGCGCTGCTCTCCGGACTGCGGAAGAACGGTAGGAAGCCCAGCGTCTTCGCCAGGATCGGCTGGAAATGCGCTTGCATGAAGGGGACGAAGACGAAGAGCCCCCACATGCCGAAGATGATGCTCGGCACCGCCGCGAGCAGGTCGAGCGCCTGGCTCATGACGTTGCCCACCCAGGGGGTGGCCAGCTCCACCAGGAAGAGGGCGGTGATGAAACTCAGCGGCACGGCGATCAACATGGCGATGAGCGTGGTCGCCAAGGTGCCGTAGACGCTGCTGGCGGCGCCGTAGAGCTTTTTCGGGGCGTGGTCGAGCCGGACGCTGAAACTCAGCGAGCCGTCGGCCGTGGCGGTGGGGGCGGTGAATTGGCTGGTCTCGACGACCAGGCCCGGGGCCGCCGCTCCGACTTTGGCGCCGCCGGGGCCGACTAGGATCTCGCGGTTGGCGCGGGCGTCGAAGGCGTTGTCGATCCGCAGGTCGTCCATGCCCTCGCCCGGCGGGAGGCGGTCGGCCACGGCGAGCTTGAGTTTGATCCCGCCGTTGTCCAGGCGGAGGCCGTGGCGCAGTTGGACGGTGATTTCCTGGGGCTCCTCCCAGAGGTTGCTGTCGAAAAGCAGCCGCGGCTTGGACGGGACGGCGGCGGGGCAGTCGGCGACGATGTCCACCAGCGCGGCGCCGCTATTGCCCCAGTCGTTCGACCAGAAAAAGCCCGGCCCGTAGGCCCGCAAGGCTGGCACGGAGTAGAGCAGGAGCTGGAGAAAGAACCCGGCCATCAGCAGGATGACCAGGGAGGCGCTGCCGACCGCCAGCCACTTGAAGAGCCGGTCGGCGAGGCTGTACCCGCGCTTGTTGTCCTTTGATGGATTCATGGTGGTCATAGGCCGCCCCGGTTGGGGGTCTCCGGGACGGCCGTGGCCGCCCCGGAGGCCGTGGTGGTCATTTCCAGACGGGTTTGCCGTCGGCGGTGATCTTGTCCCAGGAGGCGCGCACTTTGGCGACGACGGCCTCGGGCATGGCGACGTAGTTCAGGGAGCTGGCGATCTTGCCGCCTTTGGCGAAGCACCAGTCGAAGTACTTGAACATCGCGTCGGCCTTGGCGGCGTCGGGCTGCTGCTTCTGGACGAGGATGTAAGTCACGCCGGTGATGGGCCAGCTCTCGTCGCCGGGCTGATTGGTCAGATCCATGCAGAAGCCGGGGGCGTTGTCCCAGTCGGCGTTGGCGCCGGCGGCGGCGAACGACTCCATGGTGGGCTGGACGAACTTGCCCGCCTGGTTCTGGAGCGTGACGTGGCTGAGGTTGGCCTCGACGGCGTAGGTGTACTCGACGTAGCCGATGGCGCCGCTGGTCTTCTCGACGATGTTGGCGACGCCGGGGTTCTTCTGGCCGCCGATGCCCGCGGGCCACCTGACGTCCTTGCCGACCCCGGGGCCGGTCTTCCAGGCGTCGGAGGCCTTGGCCAGGTAGTGGGTGAAGATGCTGGTGGTGCCGGAGCCGTCGGAACGGTGGGCGACGGTGATGTCAAGCTCGGGCAGCTTCAAGTCGGGGTTGAGGGCGGCGATGGCGGGGGCGTTCCATTTCTTGACCTTGCCCAGGAAGATGTCGGCCAACACGGCGCCGGAGAGCTTGAGCTGTCCGGGCTCGACCTCGGGGATGTTGACCACGGGCACGACTCCGCCCATGAGCATGGGGAACTGGGCGAGGTTGGCGGCGTCGAGGGCGTCGACCTTGAGGGGCTCGTCGGTGCCGCCGAAGTCGACCGTCTTGGCCTTGATGGCGGAGATGCCCGCGCCGGAGCCGACGGACTGGTAGTTGACGTTGGTGGTGGTGGTCTTGGAGTGTTCGTAGAGCCAGCGCTGGTAGACCGGGTCGGGGAACGAGGCCCCGGCGCCGTTGATGGTGACGGCCTGGGCTGCGGTGGCGCCCAGAATGGCGGCGGCGTAGAGGGCTCCGGCCATGTTCTGTTTCAGACTTCTCATCGGGACTGTCTCCTGTTTGGTTTTGGGTTTCCCTGTCATGAATATCTATCCGCGGGGCGCCACTGTACAGGAGCTTTGTTAGGACTTTGTTAGGGAGCAATTAGTTTAAGGGTAATTGGCGTTCATAGGGGAGGTGAGGCGATTATTTCGCGCCTTGGAACAGCAGCTCCTTGCGCCACTTCTTGCCGTCCTGCCGATAGGCGGCCAGATTGCCGAAGTCGTCAAGCACCAGGTGTTTGCCGGTGGACGGCTGGCCGCAGAACAGCAACGCCGGGCGCCGCGTCGCTGGCCGCGTCTTGCTGGGGACGAATTCCCCCAGCGGCTTCCCCGAGGAGGACTCGAACAGCAGCACGGCGTTGTTTTTGCCGCTTTCGACCAGCAATGTCCGCGCCGCCTCGTTCAGCCCCGCGGTTCCGCTGGAGAAGGGGGTGAGCTCGGTGAGCTTCCCGTCCCTGACCAGGTAGGCGGGCCGACCTTTGGCCGACAGCAGCCAGGCTCCGGCGGGAGCCGCCGCGCCCCGGACGCCGAGCGCCCATTGCGCTTTCGCCGCTACCTCGCCGCTGCCACCCTCCGCGGAAGAGGTGTCCGGGAGCGCCAAGACATGGTCGGGGACGTAGCCGGGCGGCAAGGCGAAGCCCCCCCGTTTCCTCAGGAGCAGGGTGTCGACAAGTTCCGCCCCGGCGTCGCCCACCACCAGCGCGGCGACGCCGTCGGGACTGATCGCCAGCGCCCCGCCGAGGTTGTCGCCGTCCACTTGCTTGGGGCCGCGGGACAAGTCCTTGGCGTCGAAGACCAGCAGATGCTTGTCGTCCGAGTCCGGGGCGGGTTTGACGAAAACCTGACGGCCGTTCGTCGCCAGGGCGGCGGCGGCTGATTTCAAGACGACGGGGGCTTGGGCGTCCTTGGCCTTGGCCACGTCGAGGACGCCGAGCCGCGCGGGGACGCCTGACCGTGGCTGGGAGCAATAGAAAAGCTCCGCTCCGTCGGGGGAGAAGGCCAGTCGGTCGACCAGACGTCCCGGCAGCTCCGCCACCGAGCGCGGCTGCCCTGTGGCCAAGTCGAGGAAGGCGATCCGCGAGCCGTTGTCCTTGGTGGTCTCCGCCACCGCCAGCAAGCCAGCGGCCTCCGAGCCGCGGGCGCAAGGCAACGCCGGCCCCCCCACCCCGAAAAACGTCCATTCCGGCTTCCACACGGGGACGGGGACGCCGACGGCGGATTTGGCGGAGTTCTCCTTGACGCCGTCGAGCTTCGGTTTTTCATACCTGATTTTGAAGCCCGGCTCGGAAAGCCTGCTGTTGTCGACCTTGAAGGTCTCGGCGGCGTCGCCGAAATCGCTGTCGAAAGTCTCGGCCGGCGCGGCGGCGCAGCTCAGGAGGAGCAGCAGTGACGGCCAGAATTTATGGCGTGGCGCTTTCACCCCGGCCCCCCTTCCAATTCAACAAATTCGCTGTTTCCCGACGCTAGAGAATATAGCCGGGAAGCTAGCGGATTCAAGGCGAGAGCCCGGCGCTATTTGCTTTGCGCGGCTTGTGCGGCGGGCCGCGGCGGGCTAGATTTACCATAACAACCCGGGAGCCGTGTCATGGGAGAGAGCAGCGCTTTGGATTTGGACGCCTTGGCCCCTTCGGCCATGGACGCGGTGGTGGCGGTCGAGCCCAAGGGCGACTGTCAGGCCGAGGTTTACTTCAGAAAGGACGGGAAAACCCTGTCGGAGCTCCGCGATTGCCGTCCCTTCCTGCTGCTGGCCGACCCGGCGCCGCTCGCGGGGCTGCCAGAGGTCGCGCTCGTCCCGTTGGCGGGCGGCGCCAAGTTCGCCTGGAAGGCCGAGTTCCCAGGGCTCAAGGCCATGGACGCCGCCGTCAAGCTCCTCAAGGAAAAGACCAAGTTCAACCCCTCCGCTCCCGGCGCGCCCTACCGTGTCTTCACCGACGACCGCCAGCGCTCGCTCATGACGCTGGGCGTCCGGCTTTTCCGCGGCATGCCGTTCTCGGAGCTGCGGCGCTTGCAGTTCGACATCGAGACACTCACCACTCCCGGCTTCGACTTCCCCAACCCCGAGCGCCTCGACGACCGGATCGTCTCCATCGCCCTCTGCGACAGCCAGGGCTGGGAGCGCTGCCTCTTCGGCCCGGAACGGGAGATGCTCGAGGACTTCGTCCGCCTGGTCCGCGAGCGCGACCCCGACACTATCGAAGGCCACAACATCTTCCGTTTCGACCTGCCCTACCTCGAGGCCCGGGCCAAGCGCCACAAGGTGAAGATGCTCCTGGGCCGGGACGGCTCGCCCTGGACGGCCCGCTCCTCGCGGATCAGCTTCGCCGAGCAGACCTTGAACTACCGCCGCTACGACGTCCATGGCCGCCATATGGTCGACACCTATTTCCTGACGAGGCTCTACGACGTGAGCCACCGCGACCTGCCCGAATACGGACTCAAGGCCGTCGCCCGGCATTTCGGGGTCGCCGCCCCCGGCCGCGTCCTGGTCGACGCTTCCGACATCGCCGGGCTGCTCGCCAGCGACCCGGAGCGGCTGCAAGCCTACAACCTCGACGACGCCCGCGAAGCCCGCTCCCTCTCCAACCTCCTTTCCCCTAGTTATTTCCACCAGGCCGGGATCATGCCCTTCGCCTACCAGGACTGCGTCGTCCGCGGCAACGCCACGCGTATCGACGCCATGCTGGTGGACGCCTATTTGCGCGAGGGCCAGTCCGTCCCGGAGCCCGGCGAGGCGGCGGCCTTCACCGGCGCCTTGACCGAAGCCTTCGAGAGCGGCGTTTTCCCGGGCGTCTGGCATTGCGACGTGCGCTCGCTCTACCCCTCGGTAATCCTGGCCGAGGGCTGGTCGCCTTGCCGCGACCGCTTGGGCAAGTTCCCCTTCTTCCTCAAGACGTTGCGGGAGTTCCGCCTCCGCGCCAAGGACGCCGAGCGGACCGCCGCCGACCCGGGCGCCAAAGACCATTTCAACGCCCTCCAGACCACCTTCAAAATCGTCATCAACTCCTTCTACGGCTACCTCGGCTTCGCCCAGGGGACCTTCAACGACTATGGCATGGCCGCCCAGGTCACGGCCAAGGGGCGCGCGATCCTCGGGACGATGCTCGACTTCCTGCGCCGCCGCGGCGCCAAGGTCATCGAGATGGACACCGACGGCATCTATTTCCAGCCGCCCCGGGACGTCGCCTCCCCGGCGGCGATGGGGCGCGAGGTCCAGGCGGTTCTGCCCCCGGGCATCGAGGTCGAGCTCGACGCCACCTACGCCGCGATGTTCTGCTACAAGAGCAAGAACTACGCGACGCTCCAGGACGATGGTGAGATCGGCCTCACCGGGGCGGCCTTGAAATCGCGCGGGCTGGAGCCGTTCTTACGCGACTACCTGCGGGACTTCATCACCTCGCTGCTGCGGGGCGAGGCTGCGAAGATAGAGACCATGACCGACTCCCTGCGCCAGGACATCGAGTCGCGTTCCCTGCCCTTGGTCGCGCTGTGCAAGGCCGAGACGCTCACCGACTCGCTGGACACCTACAAGCGCAAACTCGCGGCGGGGGAGGGGCGCCGCGGCGCCGTCTACGAGCTGGCCTTGGCTTCGGGGCGTGGTTACTCCCAGGGCGACCAAGTCTCCTACTACGTCACCGGCGCGAAGAAAAAAGTTTCGGTGGTGGACAATTCGCGGCTTTTGCGCGACGCCCCCGCGGTCCGCGACGAGAACGTGAGCTACTATCTCGACAAGCTCGACGAGGCCTACAAAAAGTTCGCCGTCTTTCTCCCCCCGGCCAAAGGCCAGGGCGACCTCTTCGAGCTGAAAGGCTGACGTCGCGGGAATCCGCGTTTCACGGCTTGACTTTTTCGCGGGGAGATCGTAGATTATCTCACACTATGCGTCCCTATCGTCTAGAGGCCTAGGACACCGGGTTTTCATCCCGGCAACCAGGGTTCGAATCCCTGTGGGGATGCCATTTTTAGCCTTAGAAACCAGCGAAACGGTACCGTTCGGTGCCGTTCGTGGTTTTCAGTGGCTCCTCCTCCGTTTACAATGGCCATCACGGTTGTTTTCAAGCAGGGGGCGGAAGATGGCGGGAAAGAGCGTGAAGCTGGACATCGGCACGGTCTACAAGAAGGACGAGGACGGGCCGTATTTCTTCAGGTACCAGGTCAACGGGCAGCGGAAGGCCGTGAGCCTCCAGACCAAGAACCAGCAGGAGGCCGTGGCCAAGGCCAGGGAGCTCGTCCCGGTCGTCAGGGCGACGACGGTGGATTTGATCTCGGCGCACGTCAAGCACGCCCGCGGGCTGGCCACGGCGCGTAAGGGGCTGGCCTTGTCGGACGCCTGGGACG